>Ga0209201_1001183_pt1 | contig 31521 bp, 25 predicted proteins | sample AD_UKC055_MetaG_FD_184411 | JGI IMG/M metagenome (GOLD analysis project Ga0209201, IMG submission 184411) | Active sludge microbial communities of municipal wastewater-treating anaerobic digesters from USA - AD_UKC055_MetaG (SPAdes) (version 2) | ecosystem: Engineered > Bioreactor > Anaerobic >... | reverse complement strand
GGACGTGGAGTCGGGTCTTGCGCTTCGTATATACCGGCATACCTCTACATCACCATGTTGGTGACCTTGTGTCAATACCTTCCTCACCAATTGATGCCTTTCCTGTTCACAAGGCTAAGGTTTGGGGTGCCATCCATCGCGCCACCCCCCAATTGCCCGGGAACGGCCTGGATTATCGCCCGCCTTTTCCGCTTCCTGGCTCCACTTAGCCGCGGTTTCTCCCCGATTGTACAAAGAAACTGGCGGGCCGAAGCCCGCCAGTTCAATGTCTGGAAATGAAGCCCGATCTGTCTAATCAGACACTCATTTTCCGCCTCGCCCAGCCCAAACCCAGCATGGTCGCACCGAGGAGCATAGCGGTCACGCCGCCGTCCGGCACCCCGCCGCCGCCGCCGCCGTTCTTCTCGGTCGTATAGCAGAAGGTAATGCACCCAATCTGGAAATAGCAGTCAGGATCAAACAGGAAGCCCAGATTACCCGCGAGCATACGGGTGTTTAAGGCAGTCAAATTACTGATATCCCAATCCCAGCTCTTGGTGCTCCCATAGGACCAGGTCTTCAAGCCAACATCCACAGCGTTGAACCCTGAACGCCCATCAAAATAATCACCACTCGCTTCGTTGTCGGTATACCTGTTGTTCGCTGTTACGCTGCCGAAGTCAACCCACAGTTTCCCGCTTCCCGAGGTCAGCTTGATGTTGCTGAACGATATCTTCGCCGAGGTAACTGTTTCGCCGGCGGCCAACGCAGGTGCATTGACATCCCACGTGTATGCATACTTGCCCTCCCAGTTGACCCCGCTGGGGCCGGTGATCGGGCCGTAAGAGGTAACGGTGATTGCCGAGGCGATATTGGCTACGCCCAAAAGCACTGCTGCGATAATACTGGTTTTCATGATGTTCTTCATTTCAATGGTTATTCGATTTTCACTTGGAAGTTTAGCAGCACCCGTGCCAACCATGCCGCCAATGATCAGCGCGTTTATATCTTCCAATTCCACAGCTATTTATGAATCGCCCAGTCTTTTACCAAAAATCATCTTCACGTGTCGTGAGTGTTAAGCGAACCGACACTTTCTGCAGAATCAACACACGCCGGGGCGTTATCTTACCAATTCATAGGGGTTTACGTCCAGGTGGGTTTTGTGTAAAGAATCCCTGAATTCCCGGCCTTCGGGGGGTGGGGCTTACACCGCGTGCCTTGGCCTGACCTGCGCGGCGTTAGTTGTTGTCAGAAGGCGCGTTCCAGTATCCCGGCCAGCTCCTCGTGGGTGAGAGCAATCGGGTTGGCCTTCATGCTGCTGGCCTGGGAGGCCTTCTGGACCAATTCGGCGATGTGCTCAGACTGGACGCCATGATGACTCAAGCCGGGGATTCGCAAATCGGCAACCAGCTTGCGGACCCACTCGATGCCGGCTTCGGCCGTCGCCGTTGGACTGCCGGTCAGCAGGCGCGCGACCTCATCGTAGCGGCGCAGCGTGTCGGCGGCGGGCTGGCGTTGGCGCAGGGCGCTCAGGTTTGCCTCCATGACGTGCGGCAGCAGGGCGGCGCAGACAGCGCCATGCGGCGCGGGAAACTGGCCGCCGATCGGTCCGGCGAACCCGTGCGCCGCACCGAGCCCGGCATTCGCCAGGGCGAGTCCGCCGAACAGGCTTGCCAAGGCCATATCCGTGCGCGCGGTGATGTCGCAGCCTCGCTCGACGGCGGTCCGCAGGGAGCGGGCGGCGCGGCGAATCCCTTCCACGCACACCGCATCGGTCATCGGGTTGGCGCGCGAGCACACATAGGGCTCGATGAGCTGGGTCAGGGCATCCAGGCCCGTGCTGGCGGTGACGGCGGGCGGCAGGTCATAAGTCAGCTCCGGGTCAACGATGGCGACTCTCGGCAGCATCAGCGGGCTGCGAAGGCTGACTTTCACGCCGTGCTGCGGCGAGGCCAGCACGGCGTTGCGGGTGACCTCCGAGCCGGTCCCCGCGGTGCTCGGGATGGCAATAAACGGGGCGGCGGGTTCCGTCAGCGCCTTGCCGCGGCCGATGACCTCCAGGTAATCGAGCAAATCGCCCGTATTGGTGAGCATGGCAGCGATGGCTTTGCCCGCGTCCAACGCGCTGCCGCCGCCGAGAGCGATGACCGCCCCGCAGTTCTGCCGTTGCGCGAGCGCCACTCCTTGCCGGATGGCCGCGATCTCCGGCTCGCGGCTAATCGAGAAGATGTCGCTGGCAAGGCCGTGCTCGTGCAGAATGTTAAGCAGGGGCGCTGCCCGGGTCACGTCCGAGCCACTTACGACGAGGACGCGCCGGCCCAGCTCCCGGGCCAGCGGCCCCGCTTCGTGCAGGGTGCCGGGCCCGAAGATGATGCGCGTGGCGGTGGCAAACTCAAAGCGCATGAGCGGGGAAGCGGGCTGGACTGCCCGTCACCAAGCCGAATCCTCTGGGAAGAGGTTCGTGAATTTCACACTGCTGCGCGGTTCGGCCATCATGGGTGCGACGGCGTCCCGCCAGGTCTGGTAGTGCTTTGTTTCCTTATGCGCGAGGGTCGCCTCCGGGCTCCGGTAAGCTTCCACCAGCACAAAGCGCGTCGGGTCATCCTGCTGCTGAACGCAATCGAAGCGCGCGATGCCCGTTTCTTTCAGGCTCTCGATCGCGTTGGCGAGGCTCGCCTGTTTGAAGGCCTCCACATACTGCGGCTTTACGTGAACATGAACGTGAACAACTAGCATAACATCAAGGCGCTAAAGGCTTAACTGTTAAACCGGGTCGGAGGGGAGCATGGGCCAACTGCCTCCCGGTTTCAATCCCCTTCACGCGCCGTTAACGCGCCGGCGGTTTGGCGCTGTTCGTGCCTTTCGGCTGGTGGAGCCCGGCTTTGGTGAACGGTTCCAGGTAAGCGCCATAGCCCGCCTGTTCCATCTGCGCCACGGGGATGAAACGCAGTGCCGCGGAGTTGATGCAGTAGCGCAGGCCTGTGGGGCCGGGGCCATCGTTGAAGACGTGGCCCAGGTGCGAATCGGCCGCCGTGGAGCGGACTTCGGTGCGCTTCATGCCGTGGGAATGGTCGGGACGATTGCCGACGCGATCCGCCGCCACCGGACGGGAGAAACTGGGCCACCCGCAGCCCGAGTCGAACTTGTCCAGCGAGCTGAACAGCGGCTCGCCCGAAACCACGTCCACATAAATGCCCGGCGCATGGTGGTTCCAGAATTCGTTGCGGAACGCCGGCTCGGTGGCCGATTGCTGGGTGACGGCGAACTGCATCGGCGTCAGCTTCCGCTTCAGTTCGGCGGCGGGCGGTTTCTGGAATTTCATCATGGCGGAATTAGTGGATGGCGGCGGCGCGGCGGTGCAATTGGCGGCGGCGGTCTGCGACGCGGCGCGCGAGCAGCCTGCAACGGTGGCTGCGGACAACACCGCCGCGGCAGTCAGGCAAACCAACGGCTTCACCAGTTTCATGCAAAGGAAGATAACACACCCGCAGCGGCCACCAAAGCCGCAACAACCCGGGCGCATCCATGAAGCCGGCGCAGCAGCGCGCCCTCTTCTGTCCGCCCGCCGCCGCCGGCTCACTTGAACAGCCCCGGCAGGAAGGTCGTCAGCGGCGGAAAGTAGGTGATGAGCAGCACGCCGATCAGCAGGACCAGCAGCATCGGGAAGGTGGCGCGGATTACCTCCGCCATCGGCTTGTTGAAGCGGTAGGACGAGAGCAGCAGGTTCAGGCCCACGGGAGGGCAAAGGAAGCCCAGCTCCATGTTGGCGAGGAAGATGATGCCCAGGTGAATGGGGTCTATGCCGAAGGCCACGCCGAGCGGCACCAGCAGGGGCACGACCACAATGATGGCGGCGTAAATCTCCACCAGCCCGCCGACGAACAGCAGCACGATGTTCAGGCCGAGCAGGAACAGCCACTTCGACTTCACCGCCGAGGTGGCCCACCCGACCAGCTTGTCCGGCAGTTGCGCGTCCACCATGTAGTGCGTGAACCCCAGCGCAACGCCCAGGATCAGCAGCACCCCGCCGACCAGCAGGCCGCATTGGGTGATCACGCGCGGCAGGTCCTTGAACGGGCGCAGGTCGCGGTGGATGACGGTGGCAATCAGCAGCGCGGAAGTCGCGGTCACCGCCGCGGCCTCGACAATGGTCGGCACGGTGAACAGGGAACCGATCGCGACAACCGGGATGATCAGCTCCCACTTGGCGTCCCAGAGCGCCGCGCGCGCCTCGGCCCAGCGGAACGTGGGCCGGTCGGCGGCCTCTTTGGACCCTTTGCGAATACCCCACCAGGCCGTGATGATGACCAGCAGGATGCCGGGGCCGATGCCGCCCAGGAAGATATCCTTGATGCTCAGATTCGCATGGGCGCTGGTGTTGGCGACGATCGCATAGAGAATGAGCGGCAGGCAGGGCGGAAACAGCATGCCGAGCGAGCCGGCGCCCGTCAGCAGTCCCAGGGCGTTGCGCTCCGAATAGCGCGCCGCGATCAGCACCGGCATCAGCACGCCGCCCAGCGCCAGGACCGTCACGCCCGACGCGCCGGTAAACGAGGTGAAAAACGCGCAGACCAGCGCCGTGACGATGGCCGGGCCGCCGCGGAACTGGCCGACCATCGCCTGGAAGACGCGCACGAGCCGTTTGGACGCGCCGCTCTCGGCGAGGAAATAGCCTGCCAGCGTGAAGATCGGGATGCTGGGGAGCAGGTCGTTGGTGGTGAGGCTGTAGTGTTTGAGCGGTACGGCCTGGATGGGCAGGTCGTTGCCCCAGAACAGCAGCAGCGCCGCGCCGCCCAGCGCGGTGAACACCGGCGCGCCCAGCAAGGTCGCCACCGCCAGCGCCACCAAACCCGGAACCTCCAGGCGCGCCGGCGAAATCGGCGCCCACACCGCCACGCCCGCCAGCGCCGCCGCCAAGGCAAGCGCCAGGCCGCGCCCGAGCCAGGTGCCGGTCGCATGCCAGATGAGCCGCAGCGCCACCAGGCCGAAGCCGATCGGCAGAATGAGCTGCACGACCCAAACCGGGATGCCATAGACAAGTATCCTCCCCAGCGGCTTCATCGCGAGGACATACTGGAGGCTGGCGACGCACAGGAACAGGCAGATGGCCGCCGCAAAGCCGCTGCTGAAGACTTGCGCCGCCGCGCGAGCCCGGCCCTTGAGCAATGCCTGGACGGGCGACAAGGCCAGCAGCCGGCGCTCCCGCGCCGCGACCGCGCCGCCCAGCATCCCGACAATCAAAGTAAGGTGCTGGACGATGGCGCTCGAACCGGAGATGCCGGTGTTGAACGCATGGCGCAGAATGATCTCCACCACCGGCAGCAACAGCATGGCCGCCAGCGCGACCACCAGCAGCAGGTTCTCGGCCTGGCAGGCCACCCGCCGAAAGCCGGTGCGCTCCGCCAGGCTGGCGGCATTGTGCAACTCAGCGCCGGAGGCAGATTCAGCGCTCATGGATTCTCTTTCTTCACTGGCGCTTCTCAATTCACTTCAGGAGCGCCGACATTCCTGTCGGCCCGTTCGCGAACCCTTGGCTGGGCCGGCGGGAATGACGGCGCTCCACCCATCCTTTTGCAGGAAAGGAAGATGCGCCGGTTGCCCCCTGGAATCGGCCCCTTCATTTCCCGGCCGCCCCGGCGCGGCGCTCCTTGAGCAACCGCTGCGCCTCGTCAAACATGTCCACCGGGACAATCTTGCCGCGAATCTGGTCCTTCACCCCGTCAATGACCGCCAGCCACTCGGCCTCGGCCTGGGGCGTCATGGGGTGCACCACCAGGCCGCGCTTGGCCATCGCCGCGACCGCCGCGTCGTTCTCCGCGCGTCCGGCGGTCCTGATCTGGCGCCCGGTTTCATCGGCAATCTTGAGCATGGCTTCGCGGGCGCCGGCCGGCACGCGCTCCCAGCTCTTCCGGGTCACCACGGCCGCGCCGACCAGCGGTCCCCAGTTGATTTCGAGCATGTGCCTGGCTTGCGTGTCGAGTTGTGACGCCAGGGCGAATATGGGCACGGTGGGCACCGCGCTGATGGTGCCCGACAACAGGCCCTGGGCGATGCCGGAAGTCTCGAGGGCGACCGGGCTGAAGCCGCTGGCCTTCCACAAATCATACTGGTTGGCATTGCCGGCCCAGGAAAAGACCTTGAGCTTGCGCAGGTCATCGGGCTGCACCACGGGCGACTTGGAGAAGAACCGCACCCAGCCCGAGTCGCTCCAGAACAGGACAAGATACCCCTTGGCCGCCAGTTTCGCTTCGAGCTTGGGCCGCAGCTTCTCGGTCAGGTAATCCACCTCGTCCAGGTCGCGGAACGCCAGCGGCATGATCTGCAGCGCCAGCGCGTCCTTGTCAATTTGTGACAGGCCCTCCGAGGTGATCATCGCCGCATCCAGGTTGCCGGTCTGCATCAGGCCCACCATGTCGGCCTCGCTGCCCTGCGTGCCGCCCGGGAAGACGACCAGTTGCACGGCGCCGCCCGACTCCTTGCGCCATTTCTCGCCCATCGCCACGACGCTCTTGTGATAAGAGGTGCCCGCGGGAGCCAAGGTGCCCAGCTTGAGGCGAATGGTCTTCGGGGCAGCCTGCAGGCCGGTGGCCCACAGGCCCAAATACAGGACCACACCACAGATGAACACCGACAGCCCCCGATCACGGTAACCGGAGCGCCTCCTGCGCCCCGGGAGAAAAGCTGTTTCACGGGCGGTGTCGTTGTATCTGGCTCTGGCTCTATTCATCTGTAATTAAACTCCGGGTGAAGGCGCTAGTTGCTTTCCGGCGGGTTGGCGATGAGGAACAGTTGATCAGTGCGCGAGAGCAGCCACTTGGCGCGGCGTTGCATGACGAGGTTGGCCAGGCGCCATTCCGGCTTCGCGTCGGGATTGATCGCGAGGGCCTGGCGCAGCAGAGACTCGAATTCCTTCAGATCTTGCTTCTGCACGCACACAGCCTCAGCGAGGGAAACCATGGGGCCGGCCAGTTGGCCGCCGCTGAGCGCCATCGCCCGCTCGAAGTGTTGCCGCGACCGAACGGCGGGATCACCGCCCGTCCCCGAGCGGCTCATCTCGTAAGTAATGAAGTAGGAATGGAGCGCGCCGTGATCGAACGCCTCATCGAGCGCCAAGGCGCGGTCCATCATCGCCTCGATCAGCGGCAGGTCGGCGATCAGGTCGGGGTTGTCCTTCGACAGCGAGACGGCCGCCGCCCACGAGAGGGCCGTCCAGTAGAGAAACGGCACGTCCTTGACCGTCGCCGCGCCGACGGCGCTCTTGGCATTGGCGCGCAGCGCCTTCTCGAATCCTGCGTGCCGCGCCTCCAGGCCGCGCAGGCCGTAGTTGCGCCCCCGCAAATACAGGCGCCGGGCGCGCGCCCTTATCTCCTCGGCGGCGGCAAAGTCATTGTCCTCCATCTCATCGGCGTCCTGCTGGACGAAGGCATAGGCATACTCGGTGAAACCGCTGCAAGCCGCCAGGAGCAACCCCTGGTGGCGAGGGCTCTCGGCCAGCAGGCTCTCCATCAGCTTGAGACTGAATGGCACCGCGGCCTTTACCAGCTCCGGGTCGTCATCAGAGGCAAAAGTCGTCCCACCGCCCGCCAGGGCATCACCGACCTTGTTGATGGCCAGCCGCTTGATCGAGCAGCCCGAGCCCAGCACCGCCAGGCTCAAAGCCACGAGGCAAACTCTCTTGCTTATTACGTCCAAAAACATCGGTTCAGACTTTCCGCTCAAGTATATGCCAGCCCGGGCGCGAACTGCCAACCGCGAAAAACAGCCTCACAGCTCCTGAACTCCTGACCCGCGACACGGATTCAGAGGCCGTGAGGAAACTCCCTGATGCTGCCACAGGGCTGTTTTCCTCAGGAATCTCGCGTTTTCTGCCGTAAAGGCGCGCTTGGCAGCAGCAGGAATACCCCGCGCCAATTCCTCCATGCCAGGCGTTCCTGGCCTGGAAAGGAGCCGCCATTACGGCAGTGCCAGGCGATTGACACCTTAGCACCCCCGTCCCTCCTCCGTCCCTCCTCCGTCCCTCCTCCGTCCTACCTCCGTCCTACCTCCGACCGGCGATCGGAGGTGGAACGGAGGTGGAACGGAGGAGGGACGGAGGAGCAACGGAGGAATCGGCTTGCTACTACGGTATTGGCAGCTTCCTGCCAGGCCAGGAACGCCTGGCACGGAGGGATTAAGGCGGATTGTTCCTGCTGCCGCCAAGCGCGCCTTTACGGCAGAAAACGCGCGATTTCTGAAGGGAGCAGCCCTGTGGTGGCGTCAGGCAGATTCCTCACAGCCTCAGACTGCGTGCGGCGGTTCAGCGGTTCTAAGCCTGCATCAACGGTGCGCGGGCGCTGAGGGCTGCTACTTCATCGTATCAAGCGTCTTTTGCAGGATTTGCCAGTCCTTGAGGCCCGTAAACCGTGCGCGGGCTTGTTGGTTCAGGGCGGCTTCCTGCGCGTTCTTGGTCGGCTTGTTGACCCGGTAAAGGATGCCGAAGACGCCGGGAAACGGTTCGTTGGCGAGTTGGTAGGCGGCGGCCTCGTTGGTCACGTCGTGGCCGGCGGGCACCGTGTTGAAGACGCCGCCCTTGCGCGGGTTAGCGGCATCGAAAACGCCCGGGGCAAACTCCACACATTCGCTCAGACATTGGATGAAACTGAAGCCGTCGTGGTCCAGGGCGGCTTCCATCATCTGGAGCAGATGATTCGGGTTGGTGCTGGTGGTGCGCGCGACGAATGTGGCGCCCGCGGCAATGGCTTGCTTGGCCGGGTTGATCGGATAATCCACCGCGCCCATAACATCGGTCTTGCTTTTGAAGCCCAGGGGGGACGTCGGCGAAGTCTGTTTCTTGGTCATGCTGTAAACCCAATTGTCCATCGCCACACAGGTGAGCCGGATGTTCTTGCGGGCGGTGTGGGTGAAATGATTGCCGCCGATCGAGAACAGGTCGCCGTCGCCGGCGAAAACGAACACGTGGAGGTCGGGCCGGGAAAGGGAGATGCCGCTGGCGAAGGGCAGCGCCCGGCCGTGGATGTAGTGCGCGCCGTGGGCCTGGATGAAATACGGGAAACGGCTGGCACAACCGATGCCCGAGACGGTGGCCAGCTTCTCCTGCCAAAGCTTGCGCTTCTCGACGAGCTTGAAGAAGAGCGCCAGCACGGAGAAGTCGCCGCAGCCCGGGCACCAACTGGGATGATCGGCGGCGAGCTGTTTCTTGGTCAGGCCCTGGCGCTCGGCGGCGGCCGGGGTGGCCGGCATGCCAGCCTGGGCAGGATCGGGGGGGGGCGTGGGTGCAGTCATAGCCTAAGCGGGGCGATCAGCGCCAGCCGGTTGCTGGCGCGGGCCGGTGGTCAGATCGGCGCGGGCGCGTTCGAGAATCTCCCGGACTTTCCAGGTCAGGCCGTCGGTCTTGTTGATGCCGCGGATGGTCGGCAGGCAATAGCGCGCTCGCAGCAACCCGGCCAACTGGCCGTAGCCATAGAGCCCCTCGTCGTTCATTTCCACCACGCGGATGGCCTCAAAACCGGCAAGAATCTTCTCCAGCCCCGGCGGCAACGGGTTGAGGTACTTGAGGTGCAGGGCCGAAACCCGCGCCCCCGCCGCGCGGGCGCGGTCCACTGCCTCGCGAATCGGGCCTCGCGTCGAGCCCCAGCCCACCAGCAGCAGCGCGCCTTCGGGCGGGCCATAGACCTGTGGAGCCGGCAGCGTGGCGGCCAGTGCCTGGAGCTTCCGGCGCCGTTTGGCCGTCATGTCGCTGTGCAGCCGCGGCGAGGCGGTCGGGTGCCCATACTCGTCATGTTCCAGTCCGCCGGCGATGGGGTAGCGGCCGCTCAGGATCGGCGTGCCGGGCACCACCCGGCGCGTGACGCCATTGGGCGCCGACAGGTCGTAGGGCTTGTAATCGGCCACCGGCGTCAGGTCGGGAGAGATGTCCTGGCAGAGTTTCTCCAGGTCGGGCTCGCCAAAGGCCTCGACGCGCGCGGCGATCGCCTGGTCGCTCAGCAGGAACACCGGCACATTGTACTGGCGCGCGAGGTTGACCGCCTCGATGGCGGTGTAGAAACACTCCTCGACATCCGCCGGGGCGAGCACGACGCGCGGGGCGTCTCCGTGGCTGCCGTAGCAGGCGAGGTTCAGGTCCGACTGTTCGACCTGCGTCGGCAGGCCGGTGGAGGGGCCGCCCCGCTGGATGTTGATTACCACCAGCGGCACCTCGGCCATCACGGCCCAGCCCAGCGACTCCATCTTGAGCGAGATGCCCGGCCCGCTGGAGCCGGTGACCGCGACCCACCCGGCATAACTGGCGCCGTTGGCCATGGAAATGGCGGCCATCTCGTCTTCGCATTGGACAAAGGTGCCGCCGTAGCTGGGCAGCTCGCGCCGCAGGATCTCCATCACGTCGGACCACGGGGTGATAGGATAGGCGGCGCCGAAGCGGACGCCGGCGGCGATCAAGCCGTAAGCCAGCGCCTCGTTGCCGTTCATCACGACCTGGCGGCGCTGCTGGCCCTGGCTTTCGACAAACTTGAAGGTCTCCAGGAGATTGCCCAGGGAGTAGTTGTAACCGGCCCGAAACGCGGCCAGGGCGTTTTGGCGCACCCGCGCGTCCTTGCTGCCGAACCGCTCGCCGACCAGCCCCGCGAGCTTCCCGCTGTCCAGGTCAAAGACCCGGGCGATCACCCCCAGCGCGAACAGGTTCTTGCCTTTGTCCGTCGTGGTGCCTCCGATGGCCTCGATTGTGAGGCTGGAAATGGGAATCCCCACGTGATGATACTGCGGCTGCCACGCCGCGTTGGGCTCCACGTGGTCCGAGTCGTAGAGCACACCCCCCCCCTGCTTCAACGAGCCAATGTGTTCCTCGTAGGAATGTTGGTAGAAAGCCAGCAGGACGTCCGCCTCGTCGCCCGCGCTCAGCACCTCTCCGGAACCAATGTGCACCTGGAAGATTGAAGGCCCCCCCGAGATCGTCGAAGGGATCGTCATGAAGGTCATCACATCCTGGGCGCTGCGGCCCGCCAACCGCGCTAGCAGCCCCCCCATGGCCTGGATGCCGTCCTGTGAGTTGCCCGCGATGCGGATGACGGCATCGGAGATCTTCGACACCTGCGGCCCGCGGCCATTGGCCGGCGCGGCTCTCTTTGGCTCGCTCATATTAGAACACTATCCCCCCGCTCCCGCCTGTCAAAACTTAACGCGCCCCCACTTCAGCGCAGCGCGGCCAGCGCATCCGCGAAGTCCTCCGGCTGCGGCGCCTGGAAGCTGAGCCGCCGGGCGGTGCGCGGGTGAACGAAGGCGAGCCGACAGGCGTGCAGCATCTGGCGCGGAGCGGTGTAGCCGGTCAGGTCGGCCAGGCGCAGGTTGGGCCGGTTGCCATAGACCTGGTCGCCCACCAGTGGAAAGCCGATGAACTGGAAATGCACGCGCACCTGGTGCGTCCGGCCGGTGTGCAAGACCGCTTCGGCCAGCGTCGCCCCGCGCAGACGCTCGATCACCCGGTAGCTCGTGCGGGCCTCGCGCCCCAGGTCGTCGTCCACCGCCATGCGCTTGCGGTGCGACGGGTGCCGGGCAATGGCGGCCTGTATCTCGCCCCGGTCGCGCGGCAGCTCGCCGCAGAGAATGGCGTGATATATCTTCTCCACCTTGCGGGTCGCAAACTGGGCGCAGAGTGCCAGGTGCGTCTCGTCATTCTTGGCCACCACGAGGCACCCGCTGGTTTCCTTGTCAAGCCGGTGCACGATGCCCGGGCGGGCGACACCGCCAATGCCGCTCAACTGCCCCGCGCAATGATGCAGCAAGGCGTTGACCAGCGTGTGTTCTTCGTGGCCCGCCGCCGGATGCACCACCAGCCCCGGCGGTTTGTTGAGCACCAGCAGGACTTCGTCCTCGAACAACACCTCCAGCGGCATCTCCTCGGGCTGCGCCTCGGCGGGGCGGGCGTCGGGCCAGCACACCTCGACTTGTTCGCCGGCCCGCGGGGCATGGGTCGGCTTGACGGTGCGCCCGTTGACCCGGATATGGCCCTGTCCGATCAGGCGCTGTATCGCGCCGCGCGAGACGGCGGGGAACTTTTGCCGCAGGTAAGTATCCAGCCTTCCCAGCGGAAGCGAGTGCTCCACGGTCAGGACTTCAGTGCGGGCGGGCATGGCGGAAAGTCCCGGTCAGTCAGGTCCCGGCTCACTCGGCCGCTCGTTTGGCGGGGGCTGCTCCGCTGCGCCTGGCTTCGCGGTCGTTGAGCCAGGTGATGAGGAACACCAGCCCCACACCGGTGCAAATGGCGCTATCGGCCACATTGAACGCGGGAAACCCGATCTCCCGGCCGCCCCGCTCGGTGTAGAAGTAGATGAAGTCAATCACATGCCCCGCGTGCAGCCGGTCAATGAGGTTCCCCACTATCCCGCCGAAAATCAGCCCGAAGGCGATCTGGCTTAGCGGCTTGCTGTAGTCGAAAAGGTGGCGGCTCAGAAACAGCGCCAGCAGCGCGGCGATGGCCACGCCGGCCAGCAGCTCGTTGTTGCCTCGGAACAGGCTCCAGGCCGCGCCGGTATTACCCCAGTGCACGAACTTGAAAAAGCCTTCTATGACCACTTTCTCCTGCGCGTAGCCGAGGAAGCGGAGCACAAACTGCTTGGTTAACTGGTCCAGCCCGATCACCAGCATGGCGACCAACGCAATGCGGCAGTTCGGGGCTCCCAGAGACCTACTCAACAAGCTCATTCCAGAAATGACCGGCCCAATATAATCCGATGCCCGCCCCGGAAACAACACCAAACACTTGCCGGTTGACCTCGGCCCGCATGGTTGGCAGCATCCGGCGATCGTCATGCCGTCGCCGCTCAAAATCTCGGTCGTCACGCCCAGCTTCAACAGCGTTCACACGATTCGCGCAACAATCGAGAGTGTCGCGCAGCAGGACTACCCGCACGTCGAGCACCTCGTCATGGACGGCGGTTCGTCGGACGGCACCCTCGATATCCTGAAAGCCTATCCCCGCCTGCTCTGGGTATCCGAAAAGGACGAGGGCCATTATCACGCGATGGACAAAGGAACGCGCCAGGCGTCCGGGGACGTCGTCGCCATTCTCAACGCGGACGACTGCTACCGGCCCGGGGTGCTGCGGGAAGTCGCGGCGGCCTTTGAAGCGCATCCTGACTGGGATGCCTTGTTCGGCGACATTGTGTTCGTTGACGGCGAAGGCCGGGAGATCTTTCGGCGCGAGGAGGCGGGGTTTGATGCGCAGATCATTCGATACGGGCATAACACCGTCAATCATCAGACCCTGTTCCTGAAGCGAGCAGTTTACCTGCGGCTCGGCGGCTACCGCTACCGGGAGTTTAAGAACTGCTGCGACTACGAGTATGTCATGCGGTTGATCCGGGCCGGCTGTCGCATCGGCCACATCCCCGTGCATATCGTCAACTACCGCTACCACGAGCACGGCCAGTCCGCCGATCTGCGGGTGCGGGCTAATATGGCCAAAGAATCAGCCGTCATCCGCAAGGAATACGGCGTGCCCGGCGGGGTAGTCGGCAAAGCCCTGCAGACCTACGCCCGGTTCAAACGCCAGCTCGAAAAGCTCTTCATCCTCGGAAAATGCGACCTGATCCCCGGCGGGCTGCATCTCAAGCGGCACCTCCGGGCCAAAACCTCATTTTCCTCCAACATCGGGGTGGATAAGCTTTAGATAGGTCTCCTCCAGCAACTGCCTCTTTGCTTCCCACCCGAATTGGGCCTCCGCTCGCGCCCGCGCCGCCTTGGCCAGGCTGGCGCGCAACCCCGGCTCTCGCTGGAGCCGAACAAGCGCCGCCGCAAAGGCCCGGATCGTCTCTTCCGGCGCCGAGACCGGGACCTTTATCCCCGAAGCTTCATCCACCATTTCCCCCGGCCCGGCCCAATCCAGGCAGATGACCGGCACCCCGCGCGCCATGGCCTCGAGCAGGGCCGAGCCGCCGCTGTCGCGCAAGGCCGGAAACACCAGCACGTCTGCCTGGGCATAAAACGCGGACCGAGGCCTGCCGCAGTGAACGCTGCACGGCTGGGGTCCGCAGCCAAAAGCGGTTCGCCAGATTCCGCCCCTTCTCGGCCCGTCTTGCCGGTCCCAGGCAACGATCAAATCCGGGCGGCACATGCTCGCCGCCGGCAATCGGCCCACACACTGACGGGATGCCCAATCCGGCCGCCAGGAACGGCACGCGGAAGGTGTGGAAGGTTGTCTGGTGCACCAGCGAGATCTTCCTCTCCTGGTGCAGTTCGCGAGCCAGGCGCGCCACCCGCTGCTGCCAGGCCAGCTTGCGCGACCAACTCGCCCAGCCCGGGTCGGCCAGCGGCCGCAGCCACTCCGGCACGTCAACGAAATGCGGGATGATGCCGGCCGCGCGCGCGCCTTCCTCCACCGCCGCCCGCGCCTTGGGCGTGGTCACTAACTCCACTTCGTGGCTGTGCGCCGCGGCCTCGGCCCAACCCCAGCCCAGCCAGTGCTCTCCGCTGCCGCGCGGATTGCACGCGTAGGCGCTCATCAACACGCGCGGTTTCATCCCTTGCGGCCAACGACATGAATATCCGAACACAGGCCGGGGAAGAGGCGCAACAGCCGGTCTGAGCCCGTCGCCAGGGTCTTCACAAACGCGGCGGGCAGAAAGGCTAGCGCCTTGCTCTCGCGGCCGATGAAGTTGCGACCATAAGTGGCCACCGCCCGCAACCCATTCCATTCCATCAGTTGCTGCAAATCCCGGATAACCGGCTCACGGACATGGTTGCGATAGACCGGGTCTCCATCCTCGTACCAGGTCCGCAATAGCGGAAAGTTGTTTCGGCCGAAGAGGACGTAGAGTCGTTTGCGCAGATTCACCGCGTTGGGTGTAGCGAGAATCAGCAAACCTTCGGGCTTGAGGATGCGGACGATTTCCCGGAAGAGCCGTTTTGGGGAGTGATGCCAATGTTCCAGACTGTGAAAGCAGGTTACCACGTCCACCTCCGTGTCCGGCAGGGGCAGCTTATGCTCGAGGAAATTCTCCCGCACAACCGCTATGCCCAGATCCGCCTGGAAAGCGTCCAGTAACGGAATCTCCCGTCCGCGCTGGCCCACTTCCACGCCCCCGCCTCCGCCGAAATCATCCACCAGGGTCACTCTAAGGCCGTGCGCGCGGCACAATGGGCCGAAGATCGAAAGTCCTGCCCCCAAGTCCACCAGATGCTTTCCCGCCTGCAACGCCCCATGCCGATCGAGCATCTCGATGTAGAATTCATTGCGCGCGTCCAGATAGGGCGCGAGGGGGTGCTTCGCCAGTATCGGCATCAGCGTCTTCTCATAGAGGTCGCGACTACGCCTGGGGTCGAAGTGATAACTCATAAAGTGTCTTAGGAGCTACGTAACTGCTCAGGTAGCCGCCACTGTGGCGCTACACCACTGAGCTGAATGCAATAGTAGCGTACCTCCCCCCCCCCACACAAGCGCAACACAAAAATACCAGAAAAGTTCGTTCGCTCATTCGAGCGCGCAGGCGAAGTCATATACTCCCGAAACCAGGTTTATCACGGCGCTCCCGTTCTCCCGGCCCAGGAGGCGCACACCCGCGGAGCGGGCAACCGGCTTGCCGCCCTCCGTGATTTCCGCGCCCTCCCGGGCCGGCAGAAAGACTGTCGCAACAACGCCGACCGGGACCCGGACATGAAGCTTGAACTGTGCGCCTTCCCTTCGCCACTCGCTGACAACCTTCCCGCGCACTGAATCATAACTTGCGGCGACCCAGCTCAGGTCGCCCACGGGCTGCGGACGGATGATGATCCGGTCAAAGCCCGCGGCGTCCGGCGCGGCATTGATGCCCGCCAGCACCTTGTAGAACCACTCGCTTACCGACCCAAACATCGGATGGTTGTGCGAGTAGGTATTGTCGCTGAACTCCCAGTGTTCCCACAACGTCGTCGCGCCGTTCTCCGGCATGTGCCCCCAACCCGGAAAGGTGCGCTGATTGACCACCCCGAAAGCCGTGTCCGCCCGCCCCAGCTCCGCCAGCGCGTGCAGCATGAACTTGGTGCCAAAGATGCCCGTGCTCAGATGGCCGCGATGCGTTTCCTCGATGTCCCGCACCAGCACCGCCAGCGCGCGGTCCTTTTCTTCCGGCGGCACCAGCCCGAGGTAGAGCGCAAACGCCTGGCAGGCCTGCGTGGCGGTGTCGTATCGTCCCGTGCCCGGCTGCAGGAACCTCCGGTTGAACGCGGCCTTGATGGTTTCCGCCAGGGTCTCCGCTTCCGCCGCCTCCGCTTCCTTCCCCAGCACCCGCGCGAGGTTGGCCAATAGCTTCGCGTTGAGGTAGTAGAAGCCGGTGCCCGTCAGGGCGCGCGGCTTGGGCACGAGGCTTTCGTGGTCGCTGATCCCGTTGTCCAGGATGCCCTCCTGTGCGCGCGACTGCAGCAGCCCCAGCCACCGTTTCGCCGCGCCATAACTTCCCTCCAGCAACTGCTTGTCCCCATAATGCTGATAGAGCCCCCAGAGCAGAAACGGGTGCGCGGTGCCCCAACCGACCGGCCCGGAGAGCTCTCCCAATCCCTCGTCGCTGATCCCGACAAAGGGCGCGGTCTCGGTGAACCCGCCGTTCGGGCGCGCCGCGTCGGCCAGGTCCCGCACCGCCTTGGCATAGAAGCGCCCCATGTCGAAGTTGAACAGGGCCATCTCGCCGGCGGCCACGATGTCGCCGCCGTAGCCGAATTTCTCGCGATGCGGGCAGTCGGATTGCACGCTGAACAGATTGCTCAGCTCCGTCCACAGCACCATTTCCTGTATCCGGTTGAGCTGTTCGCTGGAGCAGGCGAACGAACCTGCGGGCGCCACATCCGAATTGAGCCGCAGCCCTTCCAGCGACGCCAAGGTCGGCTGGCCCGGGTAGCCCGTCACCTCGACGTAGCGGAACCCGTGGAAGGTGAACCGCGGCGTGTAGGTTTCCTCCCCTTGCCCGTTGAGGATGTAGTCATCCATTTGCCAGGCCGTCTTCGGCGCGCCTTGGCCGTCGTAATGGTAGTCGCGGCCGCCGCCCTTGATCTGGCCGCAGACCGCCGTCATCCCGTTGAGGGCGCCATCCGGGTAGAGCAGCTCCCCGTAGCGCAGTCTCACGCGCGTGCCCGCCGGCCCCCGAACGCGCAGCCGCGCCCACCCCGCGAAGTTTTGCCCGAGGTCGAATATGTGAACGCCCGGTTTCGGCTCCGTGAACTTGACCGGCTTAAGCGTGCGGGTCACGCGAATCGGCGGCGCGTCCTGCGCCTGCAGCGGCCCCAACGCCCCGCGTGCCGCCTGCGCCGGTTCCCAGCCTGAGTCATCAAAGCCGGGCTGGTCCCAGCCGGGTTGCTCCTTTCGCGCGTCATACACCTCGCCCAGATACACGCTGTTGCGCAGGATGGGGCCCTGGCTTGCCTTCCAGCTTTCGTCCGTTCCCATCGTTTGCGCCATCCCATCTTCATACTCGACCACGAGCTGCGCTATGACGCGCGGCTCGCCGATGGTCAGATTCTCGCGCGGATTGATCTTCCCCCACAGGCGCAAGGGCAGCGGATTAAACCACCCGTTGCCGAGCATTACCCCCAACACGTTGCGGCCCGGCTGCAATGCGGCCGTCACATCGTAAGTCGAATAGAGCACGCGCTTCGAGTAGGTCGTCCAGCCTGGATCGAGCACCTGGTCGCCCACCCGCCGCCCGTTGAGGCGCAGCTCGTAGTAGCCCAAGCCGCTCACATAGACCCGCGCGCGGCGAATCTTCTTTCCGACCACAAACTCCTTGCGGAACAGCGGCGCCGGATCGTCCTCGAACATCTGCTGCTCCGAGCGCGGGACAAGCCTCCGGCGCGTAATCCAATCCGCCTGCCAGTCCGCCGGCGCCAGCAGGCCCAGCTCCCACCACGCCGCCTCACTATAGCCTGATGCCCGGTCGTTTCGATCCCAGGCGCGCACTTTCCAATGCGCCCGCTGGCCCGCGCGCAACGGCCGGCCGCCATAGACCACGTGGACCGACTCATCCGAAATCACCTTGCCGCTATCCCACAAATCCGCCTTCCCTTCCGACAGCAGCTTCGTGCTGGTGGCCGCCAGCACGCGATAAGCCGTCTGGCACTGTCCGCGCTCTGACGCCTCCAGCCGCCAGCTCAGCCGCGGCTGGGGCGCGTCAATGCCGAGCGGGTTGGCGCGATACTCGCACCTCAGCCCCTCCACCTGCAACCCGGCTGCACGGCCGACCACGACTGAGGCGGCGAGGGCGATTGAACATGTGAGCGTAAGCAAACAACTGAGTTGAGTCATAATCCAGATCTACTGTGCGCGAACAACCCCGGGCGACGCAAATAAAGGACCCGCCTTCCAGGCCCAGGGGGCAGGGGGCCTTGGGGGCCCCGCCGTTTGCATTGAGAGCGGTCATTCGCCGAGGTTCTTTACAGCTTCCAGCCGCGACGGTACGGATGCCGAACGAGCGAATCGGCCTCCCGCGTGTTGGTCACTTTGCACGCCGCCGCGTCCCACTCGAGTTTCCGGCCGCTGCGGTAAGCCACATTGCCCAACAGAACCGCCTCGGTCAGCGGGCCGCCGTAGCTGAAATCGCATAATGCCGGCGCGCCCCCTTTACAGGCGGCAATCCACTCCTCGTGGTGCCCGACCGAGTCGGGGATGCTGGGCGCGGGCGGCTCAAACCCCTCGTAGTCCTTTTCCGGCAGCAGGCGCCGTCGCCCATAATCCGCCAGCAACATCCCCTTCGCGCCGATAAAGAGCACGCCGCTGGACCAGTTCGGCACTCCCCCGCCGGCGGCAACCAACTCCGGCAGCTTTCCCCCGTTATACCAGGTGAGTCGCACGGGCGGCAGCGCGCCGCGCGCCGCGAATTGGTAGCGGACAATCAGCCAGCCGGGGGTCGTTTCCGATTGCACCGGCGGTCCTTCCGCCTCGATGCTGGTCGGGGCGCGCAGTTTCAGCGCCCAAAAAGGCAGGTCAATGTAATGGCACCCCATGTCTCCCAATGTGCCGCCGCCAAAATCCCACCATCGCCGCCAGCCTTTCGGATGGTAGGTCGGATGATAAGGCCGCGCCGGCGCCGGGCCGAGCCACAGGTCCCAGTGCAGCCCCTGGGGGACGGGCGGCATCTCGACAGGCCGCCCACCGCCTTCCCAGACTCGTTCGCACCAGACGTGAACTTCGCTGACCAGCCCGATGGCGCCGGACTCGATCAGTTCCACAACCCGACGGTAGTTCCCGGTCGCATGAATCTGCGTGCCCATCTGCGTGGCCAGCCTGTGCTTGGCGGCGGCCCTGGTGACGGCGCGCACTTCGAACAAATCATGCGCCAGCGGCTTTTCGCAATACACGTGCCGGTTGGACTTCAAAGCGGCCATAGTCGCCGCAGCATGCGTATGGTCGGGAGTACTGACCACCACGGCATCAATGTCCCGCTGGTCCAACATCCGGCGGAAGTCTGTGTAGAGCCTGGCCTTGGGAAACCTGGCGCGCGCCGCTGCCAGCAGGCGGTCGTCAATATCGCAGAGGGCGACGATGTTCTCCCCGCGCACGGCGTTGAGATTGGCGCCCGCCCGGTTGATCGTGCCGACGACCCCCACGTTGAGCTTGGCATTGGCCGAGACCTTTCTGGCCAGCCCGCTGCTGGTTCCTAACCAGAACCCGGCGGTCGTGAGCAAGCTGCTCTTTAGGAAGGTCCGTCTTGAGATCGAGTGCTTCATGACCATGAGAATCAGTGCTGGCTGGGCCCGGCTACTCGGATTGACGCGGTGGGGCGGCTCCCGGCTTCGTGCTGCTCGCCTTCAACGTTGTCTGGAGCGCCGGGTAGGGCCGGCCGGGAATCAGGTTGGTTCCGTCCGAGAAGCCTTCTGGCCGGCCGGCGAGTTGGTTGACCAGCCGCGCGCGCCATTGCTCGACCAACGCGCGCCGGGAGGCCACCTTAACCAGGTCACGCTCCTCGCGAGGGTCCTGGGCCAGGTCAAACAACTGCTCCGTACCGTCTAACGGCCGCCAGATGTATTTGAACTGCCCATCGGTCAGGGCATGGAAAGCCTGAAGTGGGCTGTAGCATGGCGCATGCTCGAAATGCAGGCACTCGCGAAACACTCGCTTTTCCCCGCGAAGAGCTGGAACCAGGTTCACCCCGTCCATCAGCTTGGGGCGGCTTGCGCCGGCCAACGCCAGCAACGTGGGCATCACATCCTCCAGGCAGACTGGTTGCTCGGAGCGCAGCCCACGCTCGAAACCCAGTTCCGGCGAGCCGGCTACGAGGAATGGAATATTGGCCGACCCTTCGTAAGGCTCGCATTTCCGGTAGAAACCGTGGTCCCCGAGCATCTCGCCGTGATCGGACGTGAATACTATGACCCAAGGCCGCCTGGCCTTCCGGCTCCGCTCCTTGAACTCGGCGATCAGCGGCGCAACCTGATCGTCCAGATGCTGGATCAGTCCGAGGTAACCCGCTTGAGCCGCCTGTAATGTCTCGCCCTCCAGCAGCACGCGATGCCCCTGCTTGTCGCCCGCGGGCGAGAGGGATTGCCAATCCACCCAATCGCCGTGCGCCGGTGCGGGCAGCTTCCGCCCCTTGTACGCATCGAAATACCGCTTGGGCGGAAAGAGCGGCGGGTGGGGCGCATAAAACGAGGTGGTGAGGAAGAGTGGCCGTTCAACGGACACGTCTCTCAGCGTCCTCCGGGCCTGGCTGACAACCCACGCGGTCGGATGCAAGTCATCCGAGAGCGGCCACGGCGCGGCCTGCCACCCGTTGTAGGACAGACCCATCCTGGTCACAAGGCTGCGAATGCCCCCGGTGGCAGGCGCCGCCTGCTTAAGGAACCGGTCATAGGCATCGTCGTCCACGTGAGTCGAACCGCGGAATTCCCGCTGGTATCCGTAGGACTCCTCGATGGGTTTCTGGTGCATATAACGCCCAACCAGAACTGTCTTGTACCCGGCATCGGCGAGCAGTTGAGGCAAGGTAGGATGGGGAATGGGCCGGGCCGCGTAGCCCACCACGCCGCTGGTGGCCGGGAACAGGCCGGTAAGCAGCGCCGCGCGCGCGGGGATGCAGGACGGACAGGTCGAATAGGCGCGACGAAACAGCGCGCCGTCCTCGGCCAGTTTGTCCAGGTGCGGCGTGCGGACCGCTGGATGTCCCAACACCGACAGACAATCTCCGCGCATCTGGTCGGGCATGAGGAGCAGAATGTCGGGCTGTTGCGCCGGCGCGTGCAGAAGCTGCCCGCCGAGAAATGCCAGACAAGTACACAGCGTGAAGTGCGGGTTCATTCGACGTCCAATTCGGAGAATCGGGTATTGCTGGATGAGGACCCAGAGCAGCCTGGCCTATGATCCGGACGGTCTTGCTGCGTGCGGGCTTGCGCAACTGCGTCTTGGTAACGTTCGTTCATCTGCTCGCCTTTCTTGTCCCAGTCGAACTGGCGCAAAACCACCTCGCGGGCGGCTTTACCGTGTTCCAGAATCAGGCCACGGTTCTGATCGTACCACCGGATGGCCGCGGCCAAATCGGCGATGACCGTGGCGCGTCTGCCAAGCGGCACTTTGCGGCCGCAACCGGCCGGCACCACCACCGCCGGACCGCCGCAGTCGAGGCAGATGACCGGCAGCCCATTAAACATGGCCTCAATGACCGCGTAACTGCCAGTGTCGTGCAAGCTGGGAATGAGGAAGACGGCGTGATGGGGATAAACTTTCAGCACTTCCTCGCGCGGCAGCCGCCCTTCAAACCTGACCCGCTCGCACAGACCCAACCGATCTGCCTGGCGTTTGGCTGCCTCCAGATAGTTGCCAGTCCCGATCACGGTGAGGACGGCGCTGGTTTGTGATTGCTTCAGGGCTTCCAGCGCCAGATCAATGCCCTTCAGGGTGATGACCTTGCCGACGAACAGCAATCTCAGCGGCCCTTCGCTTTGCCGGTGCGGCTGCAAGGGCAACTCCGCGGGCTGCAGACCAATGGTCTGCATGACCTCGGAGTCAAAGCCAAGGCAGGCTAACGCCTGCTTCATTTCCCGGGTCGAGACCAGGATGAGGGTTGTCGCCCGTGCCCGCTTGCGAAGCGCATGAAACGGGGCGCCTTGCCACAGATTGTTCGCTCTGCGGAACGCCTCGTGCCACACCGAGGGCGGATGGCGCCAGGGTAACAACGAGGAAGGAATGGACTTGATTCCTCCAATCGGCCCCCAAATACAAGCTGCGCCGTGGCCCCAGATCGCCGCCGGATAGCGGAAGCCGGCAAAGGTGACATGATGCAGGAGGTCATACCGGTTCTCTTGGTGCAGCCGCGCGACCACGTCTCGTGCCGATCTTTGCCACAAAACGTAGTAAAGCTTGGTCGCGTTGACGCGGCGCTTCAGGTCCAGCAGCAGGGGATGGAGGTCGTGGTAAACGAACCTGGGCAACGGCTGCCGGCCGTGCAGCGCCCCAAGCGCCCGCTCGATGCCGGGCCTATTGTTCGCGCGCGTGAGCACCGTTACTTCGTGGAACCGAGCCATCTGCAGCGCCCATCGCCAGCCGACTTCGGGCTCCGAACCTTTACCGGGCTCGCAGGCGTAGGCGGACATGAGGACTTTAAGCCGTTCTGGCATCGCTGTGATCCCAAGCTAAGCAGCAGGGGGGCGCTGTAGCAAGCCTCGCGGAAGATTCTGGGGGCGCTAGCCTGGCCGCCAGCGCGCCGCCAGCGCCCGCAACAGATCACGCGTGGCTGCCAAGCCTTCCGAAGGTCTAATGACCTCAACCGCGTGCAACAGATAGGCCAGGACCAGCTCGCGCTCGCAACCAATGATACCGGAGCGCGTTGCATAAACCTTGAACGCATCCGACCCCAGCAAGCCCTCGACTCGCCTAACCAGTTCGGCGGCTGGCAGGTGCTCCACAAGAATGGCGGGCTGGATGACATAGTGAAACCAGTCCCAGCCAGGGATGCCGACCAGTTCGCCGCGTTCCCAGTCCAGCACGGTCCAGGCGCCTGCGGGCGAAACCTTGATGTTCCACGGTGCCATGTCGCCGTGCTGGATCGCCGGATGGATGGCGCGGTTGCGGAGTTGCCCGGCGAGCGGCGCGAACCACTCGCTCGCCGAGGCGGCGCTTTCCAGCCGGGCCCAACCCGGAGTGTCGGCCACCACCAGGGTTCGCTGCGGATCCACCCACGAAGCCAGCAGCACTGGCAGCGCGCCCTCGTCGCGCGGCCGGGGCGAATCCCCGGCGAAGTAATCCAAAGCCAGCGCGCGCAGGTCCGGCCTCTGGAATGTTGCGCGTAGTCTGGGCACGCCGCTCGTTCTTGGCGGGACCATCGCCAGAAAGGACTCTTCCTCTTGGATCAGCAGCCGGGCGCGTTCGTTTAGACCGGCTTTCACCACCGCGACGGGCTCCTGGCTGGCGTTGAAGACCAGCAGCAGGAAGCGCTGGCCATCACTAGCGGGATTGCCCGCCAAAATACCCAGCGTCGGCAACCCCTGAGCGCGCCCGTCCCCGGGCGCAGCAACGTCCGAACGGCGTCTTGTGGTGAAAGGTCCTCCCGCCCCGGCGCTTGCGAGCGTTGCCGCGCCCGTCCCCGGGCGCGCTCCGGCGGCCAGCGAAGTCAGGAATACCGCAAATGCCTCGTGAGGGGAAATGGCCAAGCTGATCGGCTTCGTGCCCAGGTTTGCGCCGGCGCGCACAAGCCAGCTCAAGACGACTTTGGCAGCGCGGGCGCGCGGCGTCTGCGCCGGGTAGAGGCTCAGCACCGTCCGGGCCGCATGACGTCGGCAGGGCAGAAGCAGAAAGGGCTGCCCGCGCTTGCTAACCGCCCGCATCTCGACGCGCGCCACGTCGCCGTCGCCCGCTTTGGCGACAAATAGCTCTTCCCAGAACGCTCGGGGCGCAGGCATGGCTTCAGTCGGGTGCGCAGCGGTCATCAATGTCGGCTTTCTGTCCTCTTGGCCATGTAATCGAGGATCATCCGGCAAAGGTCTTCTGCAACCTTCTCGGCCGGTTGGGCGGCCCTGATGATGCGGCCATTGCCGAGGCTTTTCACCAACGTCCGGTAAGCGTGGCACTGCCGCTCGGTCTCGGCGAGCGGAACTTCCTGCTTTCGAGTCTGCAACACCTCCGCCGGCGCGTCCAGCAGCACCACCAGGTCCGGTTTCTTTAGGAAGGCATATCCCAGCCGGACAATGCCCTGAGGCACCTGCAGTCGGTAACGTCGCTGGTCCACAAAAAAGTCAAAGTAAAACCGATCCACCAGCACCAGGCCGCCGCGAAAGGTAACGGGTCGGAAGCAGAGATGTGATCCGAGGAAGAACTCCAGCCAGTGAAAGAGGAAGTAGCAGAATGAAGCGAGTCGGTTGCGCACCGGCTGCCCATGCGGGTCGGTGGCGGGTCCGCGCGCCGCCCGCCGCCTGGCGGAGAACACCGGCGGCTTCCAATGGAAAAGCCGTCCCTTCAACGGACTGAACGTGCAGCTCAGCCCGTCCACGAGAGCCCGGGCGGCGGTGGACTTGCCACAGCCGTCCGCGCCGCACAGCACGACGGTTAAACCCGGGGGACGCAGGAACCGCCGCACGAGGCGCCTGGCATCGGTCAGCCAGGACCGCAGGGTCCGCCAGGGATGCCGTGTCAGCTGGCGAAAAACCAGAGCCCGCCGCAAGGCGCCGGTAGCCGCCTCGATCTCCGGCCACCGCTCCGCTGCTGCGGCAGCCACCAGAAAGTTCGCGCGCGCCGAACCGTAGGTCTGCGCCAGCAAGTCCGTCACGAGCGCAGGTTCGGCGCGGAAGCCGTCCAGGACGCGGGCCATGTAATTCGGCTTTACCTTGCCGGTGTAAATCAGGAAAGACAGCAGGCTGGTGGCGGCTTCGTCCGCCGGATGCGGCACGGCGAACAGCTCCCGCCGGACTCTGCGCTGGAGAAATCCCTCGCAGCTCAGGAAATCAAACCCGCGCCACTTGGAAGCGACAAACAAATCGAAGTGCGCCTGGGCATTGGATTGCCGGCTCGACAAGTAGAGGGCCACGGGCATGAACTCAGCGCGGTTGTGGAGGCAAAAACCGGCCGCCTCCGCCGCAGCCACCAGCGTTTGCTCCGCGCGCCGCCGCTGATCCGGCGCCACCAGCACGTCTATGTCGCTGGTCGAGTAGTTGGGCAGGCCCTCGTAGTTGCGCAGGATCAGAAAATCAATGCCGGCCCGGTCCCAGGCGCGAAACACCGAGGTTATCAGGCGGCTGATTTCCTGGGCTTCAGACATCATGTGGAAAGGGTGCCTGGCATGCCTTGCGCGCGGCATCCGCTGGTTCCGGCGCTTCAATCACAAAACAAGCGGCGGAATAACTCCTCGGCGCGGGCTTTCCCTTCGTCCGAAAGCATGACCGATTTGGCCTTGCCGACGGGATTACTGATATAGCGTTTGGCATGAAGGCGGGCCAAAGCGTCCCAGTCGTGTCCCTTCCAGGCGCGCGTTGATTTAAGCGCCCCGCTGCCTTCCGTAAAACTCGTCAGGTGCAGCAGCGCCAGGATCGCATCGTCTATCTTATCCAGGTTCGGTGTCATAAAAATCAAGCTCAGACCAACCGGCGGGCGCCGCGCGGCGCCCCGAAGAGCGGCTTCGCACTTGACCTTCGCCAGTCGTGCAATAGGCTACCTGACTAACTGAATGAAACCAATCCAGAAAGCTTCTGTTTGTGGACTAGGCAAACTCGGCGCCTGCATAGCGGCTACCTTGGCCCAGCGCGGGTTCGAGGTCGTCGGCATTGACATTGATGCGGAGAAAGTAAAGAAGATCAACGCGGGCCAGCCGCCGGTCGAAGAACCGCTCCTGGCGGAGACCATCACCGCCGGCAAGGCGCGGCTCCGCGCCACGCAGGACTACCACGAGGCGGTCGCCACCGACGTTACCTTCTTCATTCCGCCCTCCCCGAGCCTGCCGGATGGGAGTTTCTCCAATGAGTTCCTGCTGCGCGCCATGCAACCCATCGCTGCCGCCGTGCGCGAGAAGGGCAAGCAAGGCCACCTGTTTGTCTGCAGTTCGACCACCACCCCCGGCGCTGTGGATACCGTGCTCATTCCGATGCTGGAGCGTGAAATCGGCGGCGCCTGCGGCCGGGACTTCGGCGTCTGCTACAACCCCGAGTTCATCGCCCTGGGCAACGTCGTGAAGGGGTTGCTCGAGCCGGACATGGTGCTGATCGGCCAATCCGACCCGCAAAGCGGCGAGGTGCTGGAGGCGATGTACAAGAAATACAACCAGAACCAGCCCAACATCGCCCGCATGTCCATCATCAGCGCCGAGCTGACCAAGATCTCCGTCAACAGCTACGTGACGATGAAGATCAGCTTCACCAACCAGTTGCGCATGATCGCCGACCAGTTCCCCAAAGCCGACATCCACCACATTCTCGACGCCATTGGCAGTGACAGCCGCGTCGGCCGCAAGTACCTGCGCGCGGGCTTGAGCTATGGCGGCCCGTGCTTCCCGCGCGACAACCGGCTGCTCGCCTACACCGCCCGCCAGTTGGGCCTGGAAGCTCCGCTGGCCGAGGCCTCGGACAAGGTGAATCACCGCGCCAACGCGGCCCTGTTCGAGCAGGTCCAGAAGCTGGTGGGCAAGAGTGACACCGTGGCCGTCCTGGGGCTGACCTACAAGCCCGACACCTACATCACCGAGGAAGCAGCGGGGCTGTTTCTGGCCCAGCAGCTCAAACGCCACGGCTACAAGGTCGTGGTGCACGACTACGGCGCCCGGCCGGACATTGCGCCCAGCGTGCACGAGTTCGACCACCTCGCCGACCCGGCAGTCCTCCAGGGACGCGCCGACATCAAGCTGGCCGTGATCTGCTGTCCCTGGCCCCAGTATCGCTCCGTGAAGTTTGCTCCCACGACCAAAGTCCTGTCGCCCTGGAAACTCTGATCGGCTGGTCCGGGGAGCGGTTCTGACTGGCCTGGCACGAAGCTGCCATTACCGCAGTGGCAAGCTGCTGCCACCGTAGTGCCTCCGTCCTTCCTGTCGGGTTGGGGAGGATCTATTCGAGCGGATACCTTCTGAGGTGGGTCACCTGGCTGAATGCGCGCAGGATAAACAGCGGGTTGTTCCTCAGATAACGTTTCCAGAGCCGGCCCGGGTCGCAGCACAGACGGAACAGCCACTCCAAACCGCTGCGCCGCATCCAGAGCGGCGCCTGCCGCATCCGGCCGGCGTGAAAATCAAACGCCGCGCCCACCCCAAAGAACAGCGTCGCCTCGAGCTTCTGCCAGTATTGCGCCATGAACTTCTCCTGTTTCGGCGTGCTGAGCCCCACCCAAAAGATGTCCGGTTTCAGCTCCCCGACGAGGCGCTGCAATTGCTGCTCTTCCGCGGGGTTCAGGGGCCGGAAGGGAGGGGTGTAAGTGCCGACGATCTTCAGGCCCGGGAACCGCTTCTCCAAGCGGTCCTTTAGAGTGTCGGCCACGCCGGGCGCCCCGCCATAGAGAAAGTGCGTATAACCCCGCGTCTGAGTGAACTCGCAAACCCGCAGCATCAGGTCCGGGCCATAAACCCGCCGCATCTGCCGGAACCCCTGCCAGCGGCCCATCCAGACGGTGGGCATGCCGTCGGGCGTGGTGAGAAAGGCGCGGTTCAGAATCGTCCGAAAGGCGGGGTCCTCCTGGGCTTCGCTGACTCCGTGCACCCCCGTCACACACACGTAACCCTTGGTTTTCCGCGCCAATGCCTCGGCAATCGCCGCCACGGCGGAATCCAGATTGAGAACGCTGATGCCCACCCCCAGGACATTGGCGCGGTCTATCTTCACTTGAGTTTCAGGGCTTTGCAACAGAGGCCAGAATGTGAGTCACCTCCAGCGCAGAGTCAATCCCGGGAGAGAAGGGGGCGAATTCGCGCATTCTTCCCCTGCATCGGGTAGGGACGCGTTCCACCGCGTCCCTGATCTGGCTATGCGGACGCGGTGGAACGCGTCTCTACCATGCCCCGTTGAGGCGAAACGATAGTCCCCGCATGGTTTGGAGGCCGTTGCGAGGAAGCGGCTTTGCCGTTTCGGCTCTTGCCCGTGACGAACCCCACCTCGGGCGATCCGCCGGGGCCGGCGCCAGCTCATTTCGGGGCGGAAACCGGACCGCTGTCCCGCGCATAGCGGACCAGCAGGCTGGTGCCGCGTTTGGACATCCGCAACTCGAAGTTGTTCGCAAGCTGCCTGCCCGTCAGGGTACGCACCTGGTTGGTGCGCCCTTCCTCGAAGAGGTCCAAGTGGTAGGATGCCTCCCGATTCAGACCGCGCAGGCGGGCTTGCAGGACGGGGTAGGGGCATTGGCTGTGGCGGAACGCCATGACAACCCCCGCGTCCAGGTCGCTGCGGTGGAGCTGCCACGCAACCAGCGCCCCAGGTCCCAGATCGCACGAGGTCAGGGGGTAGAAATCGCCATACCAGTACTTCTGGTTCTCTTTGACTTCGGCCAGCGCCGCGCGGGCGGCCTCAAAGGAGAACTTCTCGTCGAACACCGGAAACTGGCAGACGATCCCGGCGGTGGCGGCGCTGCGCACGTCGTAGGCTTCCGGCGTCCAGGCGCAGGCGCCCAACAACGGCACGTAGAGGCTCAAGCCGTAGAGTTGGCTCTGGTTCCAGTCGGCGTGGCCGGGCGAACAGCCGGTGTCGCTGTGCCAGAGCGGCACCGAGCGCCGGCAGGTCTCCAGGTCAATCCGCCGCCCGCCGCTGGCGCAGTTGTCAATGAACAGCCCGGGATGCCTGGCCAGCAGATCATCCCACAGCGCGTAATGGCCCTCCACATACCGGATTTCCGTTATGCCCACGCGGTTGGTGGCGTCGGCCTGCCGCCAGAACGCCAGGGGGTCTATGTTGAAGTCGTTGCGGTAGGCGTCCATGCCAAACTCGGTGATGCGGCGCGACAGCAGGTCCGTCAGCCAGCCGCGTGCCGCCGGGTCGCCCAGCTTGAACAGGCCGCCCTTGTCCCCGCCGAAAACAAACTCCGGATGCTCGCGGGCTATCTGGCTGCCCGGCGCCACGCGCTCCGGCTCGAACCACACCATAAACTTGAGGCCCAACTGCCGGCAGACATCGCTCACCGGCTTGAGGCCCTTGGGAAACCGCTCGGCGGGGCAGAACCAGTTGCCGACCCCGTTGGGAAACCCGCCCTCGAACCACGCCGCATCCAGCCAATGCATGTCGCACCCGGTGTTATACGCCGCCCTGGCCGCGCGGATCTGGCCCGCTTCCGTCCCCCAATCAGGCAGCTTGCTGACGTAGCGGTCGAAGCATTGCAGCGCGATGGGCAAGGCGAGCGGCCGCCCGTTCTGCCGCGGCGCATACTCGAACAGCATCAACCGCCGAAACCGGTTGTGCGCCGCCAGCCGGTCGCCGCTCCACGGCAGAATCAGGATGCGCGGCGTGCGAATCTTCTCGCCCGGGTGCAGGCTCAAGGACAGTTTCTCCATCCCCGCCCGCAACATCGTTGGCCCCCCGGCCGAACGGTTGAGCGCGGCGCGCCATTGACCCGACCACCCGACGGCGGCGATCACGCCCTCGTTGCCGTACGACACGTTGAAGAACGGAAACGCGCCGTTGGAAGAGCGGCCGCCCTCCGGGGCCAGCACCACCTCCCCGCCCGGCTCGAGCTCCGTCTCGAGCGGCAGGAACGAGCGCTCCCCGCAAATATCGCCCGTCAAATGGTGCAGCTTGACCGGCTTGCGGTGGTAGCCGGTGCGCAACTGAACCTCCAGGGCCTGCACCTGCTCAATCAGCGGCGTGTCCGCTGTGCCTCGATTCTCGAACTCCAGCACCCACTCGACGGCCGGGTAACGCTTGAAGACGACGGCAGTGGCGCTCACGCGCAGACTCGTCTTCCGGTCGGTCCAGCTCGCCTGGTGGATGATGCGCGTCGGCGTGTCCTGGGTCTGTGCGGCCCGCTGCCAATCGTCCCGCGTGGGGGCGAAAGCCGCGCCCCCGTAGCGGAAAGTGAACGGCCGCGTCATGCGGATGAACGGCTGGACATCCTCGTCCGCCCAGTGAACCTGGCCGTCGCCGGTGACGATGCAGGCCTGCGCCCAGTCGGCCTGGTCGTGGCTGGGACCGTCAGCCGTGGCATCCACCTTGAGCGTAATCGCCCGCGTGCCCTCGGGCAGCGCGACCTTGACCGGCGCGGGCGCATTGGTGCCGCGCAGCACCGGCGTGCGAAAGACACTCTTGCCGGCAATCTCGACGCTGAACTGCACGGAGCCCCGCACCCCCTCGGTGTCCGGGTTGTTGTCTATCCCAACAACCGCCCGGAACTCCCGCGCATCCGGGGGGAGGTGGAGGATGATCTCGCTGTTGGCATGAGTTCCCAGCCCGCGCTTGAACTTCCGCTGGCCGATTTGCAGCGGCGTTTCGAGGCACGACAAGCCAAACCGCAAGTTGCTGTGGTCCTGACGGCGAAGCTGCACGCGCACGGCCGGCTCCCGGCCCGCCAACCGGCGCCCGGTAAAGACAGCGCTGGCCCAGTCCTGCATCTCCTGGAGCTCGGCCGGCTCGGCCATTAGCGAATCCTGCGGCGCATCCGCCGGGATATCGGTGGCGCCAGGGGCGGGGATCGGGGCGGCCAGGGGCAGGATAAAACACAAAGCCGCCAAGACGCCCAAACTGCGCGGAGGAGTGAAGCACCTGAACATGCCCACAGCATAGCCAGCCCCCGAACAAAGCGCAACCGCCACCACTCGAATCCGGAGCTGGCCTGCATATTTCCCGATGGAAACCGCAACCGTGCGCCGCGTGAGGGCACGCGGCCTACAGGCGTCCGCCCTTTTCCCTGTAGGCCGCGTGCCCTCACGCGGCGTTGGGCAATACGCGGGCCAGAAGCGCCGTGGAGCGCGCCAAGCCGCACTCGGGAATCGCGATGAGAGCTTGTTCAACCAAGCGATGGGGCGACCGACGCCGCCCCTGCGCCGGCGGCTCGTCCCTCGCCGCCTGCTCCGAGACAGCTCTAGTTCAACCTGTTCATTTCTGCCCTAGCTCAGGTCTTCAAGGAACTGCAACTAGGGCCACCCGGAACCCAACGCTGTTGTACCGGTTGCCCGGGCTGCCCCCGATCCGGCAGGCCGACCGGCAGCCGATCGCGTCGTCGAACCAACTGCCGCCCCGGCCGACCCGGTACGAGCCCGTAGAAGGCCCCGTCGGGTCCGACACACTCCCGCCGGGATAGGCGCCATACCAGTCCGAACACCACTCCCAGACGTTGCCGCTCATGTCATACAACCCCCAGCGATTCGGCCGCTTCTGATCCACCGGATGCGTCGCGCTGCCGCTGTTCCCAGGATACCAGGCGTATTGCCCGAGCAGGGTGTAGCCGGGATCGTCTCCATAGTAGAACCGGTTCGTCGTCCCTGCCCGGCACGCATACTCCCACTCCGCTTCCGTCGGCAGCCGATACAGCCAGTTCGTCGGAATCCGCCCCGCCGCCTGCTCCTGCGCCGTCAACTGGGCGCATCTTGACACTACCACCATAATGGGGATGTGAAACGGTTCCTCATCCGAAGACATGAACCTTAAACCAAAGAAAGGAATATGAATTCGGACAAACCAGCGGCTGCATCATTGCGGGATATT
>Ga0209201_1001182_pt1 | contig 31528 bp, 24 predicted proteins | sample AD_UKC055_MetaG_FD_184411 | JGI IMG/M metagenome (GOLD analysis project Ga0209201, IMG submission 184411) | Active sludge microbial communities of municipal wastewater-treating anaerobic digesters from USA - AD_UKC055_MetaG (SPAdes) (version 2) | ecosystem: Engineered > Bioreactor > Anaerobic >... | reverse complement strand
CCCACCGAGATGGTCCAGCGATACAGGATTTCCTTTGTAACAATTGAGATGACTGCCGCGATGAACGCGATCCAGCCGGGAGGTTCTTCGTGCCGCTCATGCAGGGTTACCAAGCCGTTATAGATCAATCCAACTCCGACAGCGCCCAACGCGAGCGCAATGAACGCCGTGATGACGGTCTCGATTCGCCGATGACCGTGCGGATGATTCTCATCGGGAGGCTGTGACCAATAGCGAACGCCGATCACAATCGCCACATCTGTGCTGCTGTCCGATAGACTGTGAATGGCGTCCGCCACCACCACCTGGCTGCGGCCGATGATCCCCGCGAATAATTTGAATGCGAACAGGACCGTGTTGATCGCCAGGCCGATCCAGGTAACGCGAAGGACCACATCGGTATGGGGATCGCCCGCTCGTTCCGTGAAATGAGAAATGGCAGGATCTCCTGACATGAGAAAACTCTGTTGTGCTGCAAGAACCCTCACCCCAATCCTATCTCAAAGGGAGAGGGAGAAGAGGGAACTTTTCGAAATGCGACGGCCTGGAGTTTCTGTAGAACAATCCGATTACAGAACATTATTGAATCAGAATAGGAGGCAGAAGGGTATCCATGGTGTTTATGGGGGACGATGAATCCGGCGATTTCGGCAGACGACGGATAGTGACTTTCCCGGGAGAATTCGATAGAATCGGTCATCTTTTTGAATCTCCCGTGGAGGTGCAACAAAATGGATCGGAAATTCAGCGTTTCTCCGTTGACAATGGTTGTTGTCCTTGCGGCAGGAGCGTTGTTCGCTATCTGTATCGGTACTTCAACGGTGTCGGCTCAGACTCCCTACGAGATTCAGGTTCCGCTGGGGCTTCGTCCGGCGCCGATTCCCGCGGACAATCCGATGACGGTTGAGAAGGTCGAACTGGGCAGGATGCTTTATTTCGACAAGCGCCTCAGCAAGAAAAAGGACATTTCCTGCGCAACTTGTCATATCCCGGACTACGCTTATGCCGAACCAAAGCCGGTTTCCGAAGGGATCGACGGCAAAAAAGGAAACCGGAATGCGCCGACTGTAATCAACACCGCGTACATGAGCACGATGTTCTGGGACGGGCGTGAACCCGATCTGGAGCACCAGGCAGGCGGCCCGGTGGAGAATCCCATTGAAATGGGAGCGAAGATGGCCGATGTCGCTGCCGATCTGAATACCATTCCGGAGTATCAGAAGCGATTTCAGCAGGTTTTCGGAGCGCCCGCGAGCAAAGACACCATTACAAAGGCCATTGCGGCGTTCGAGCGAACCATCCTGTCCGGGAACTCTCCTTATGACAAATTCGTAAATGGTGACAGTAATGCGCTCAGCCCGAAGGCGAAAGCCGGATACGAACTGTTCAAGGGGAAAGCGCTGTGCATCACCTGCCATACGCCTCCGCTGTTTACCGGGGCGAGTTTTTACAATGCCGGTGTGGGCATGGACAAGAAAGAGCCGGATTTGGGACGGATGAAGGTGACCGGTCTTGAGTCGGACAAGGGAGCATTTCGTGCCCCGGCGCTTCGGGAAATCGCCAACACTGCGCCGTATTTCCACGACGGCAGTGTCAAAAACCTGGACGAGGCGGTTCGGTTCATGGCCGCCGGCGGGCGGGATAATCCCAACCTGTTTCCGATTTTCCGTGCCATGCCGAAATTGACACCGGATGAGATCGATCAACTTGTGGAGTTTATGAAAGCGCTTTCCGGCGAATATCCGGTTGTGAAAGAACCGAAACTACCCTGACCACGGAGGCGGGCTTGTGACCCGCCGGAAATCTCCAGGAGGAATATCCTTATGATTTGGCTTATAGAGACCGGGCTGGTTTTGTTTGCTTTGGGCGGGCTGGTTATTCTTGCGGGCGGACTTGCGAAAAAGCCTCTCTGGAAAGAGATCGGCGCGCTGATCGCTTCGATCATGGGGCCGTTGACGCTGGCCTGCTGCTGGTTTGTACTGCTCCATGTTCGACAGAACGAGACGATTTACTGGGCCAGGCTGATGGCAGGGGACGCCGCCGAGATGTTTGCGATCGGATCGTTGGGACTGATTGTCGGCAGCGGCCTTGCGGTGGGGGCGCTTTCGCTGGAGGACCGTTTTGCCTCGCTTCGCGCAGGCGCGATTTTTCTGGCTCTCTCCTGGATTATCCTTCTTCTCCACCCGACCCCGCATTATGTACCGTTTCCCGGCTGGTTCGATAAATTGGTCTGGTTCATGGTATTGGTCGGTGGAGCGGGGATTTGTGTAGTTGTGTTTCGGAAATTGAAAGATTGTCTTCGACCGTTTTCGACACCGCTTTTCATCCTTGCGGGCGTATTTCCATTGCTGTCCCTCGTGACATTCTCGGCGCACAGGCAGGCACAGGTTTTCCTGGACTTGGGATCCATGCCGACGGAACAGCGTGTGTCGATGATGGGGTGCCTGGTCTGTCATTCGATGAACGGCGAGGGGCAGCCGAATCCCGGCGGAGGGTTGGAAGCCGTAGCGAGCCGCACAGAGGACGAGTTGCGGGAATTCCTGCTGGAACCGACCGAGCAGAATGCGAAGCAGTTCAATATCCGGGAGAATCCGACGGGTGACATGGCGGGAGTCCACCTGACTCCGGGACAGGTGAATGCGCTCCTGGAGGCTCTCTCAAGTATCTACGGATTCCGCCAACCGGTTTCGGAGAATGTGTCGATGGAAGGAGTGGAGAGCATTCTGACGGCGAAGACCTGCCTGGCCTGTCATTCTGTCGGCGACCGGGGAGCGGCAGGTGGTGGTGTGGGGGGACCGTTGGAAGACGCGGCGAAACGGAGCCGTGAAACCCTGCGTGTCTGGCTGCTGAATCCATCGACGGACAATGCGAAACAGTTAGGGATACGCGAAAATCCGATAGGAGCCATGGGGAGTTTCGCTCTCACAGAAGCGGAGACGGACGTGATTGTGCCGTGGATTCTGTCATTGAAGGAGAAGTAGATCATAATCGGGCAGGCGCGAACGCAATCGGGCAGGCACGGGGGTCTGCCCCTACCGGCGATAGGATTCGTTTGGGCAGCCCCCCGTGGTTGCCCAAACATTTGTGTGAAAGGACAGAGAAATGACATCGAAGAGAATCCTTCTTCATCTCGTACTCGGATGTACGGCGATTCCAATCGGTAGTCCCGATGGGAGCGCTGCCGATCCGCCGAAATCCTTCATCCTTCGAGACGGGGATCGGATTGTTTTTCTGGGCGACAGTATCACCGAGGCGGGAACGACTGCAGAAGGATATATCACTCTGTTCCGGCTGTTCTGCGAGGTGAACGGGTACGAAGTGGAATCTCTGAACGCGGGCATCAGCGGACATAAGTCGAATGACATGTTGGCCCGACTGCAAACCGATGTAATCGACAAGAAGCCGGATTGGGTGAGCATCTCATGTGGCGTGAACGATGTGTGGCATTTCAATCACACGCCGCCGCAGGGTATTCCGCTGGAAGACTATCAAAAGAACATGACGGAGATAGTCGAGCGCTGCCGGGCGGCCGGGATCGAGATTCTGCTTCTCACGGCGACTCCGATTTTCGAGAATCCCGACGGGGCGGAGAACATCAAACTGGCGGAATATAATGCTTTTCTTCGCGACCTGGCCAAAGAAAAGAAACTGCTTCTTTGCGATCTTTTCGATGCGTTCCTCAAACAATACCGACAGAAACGAACCACAGAAAATGTCCTCACCACGGATGGGGTTCACATGAATCCCAAAGGATATCGGCTGATGGCCCGTGAAATCCTCAAAACCCTGGGGGCCACACCCCAGGAGATAGGACGGGCGGAGAAACGATGGGAACTGCAAAACAATCTCTAAGCAATGCGGGCTTGAACCGACGCAATTTCCTGAGTCTGGCCGGTGCGGCGGGAGCGTCCTTTCCGTTCATCGGTTCTCTGTCCCAGACGCCGGCCGCTTCACAGAGTAGACGCAACATCATTTTCATTCTCATCGACGATATGCGCTACGACTCCATGAGTTGCATGGGACATCCGTTTCTGCAAACGCCGCATCTGGACCGATTGGCGCAAAACGGGGCGCTGTTCGAGAACGCCTTTGTGACTACGGCGCTCTGTTCGCCAAGCCGGGCGACATGTCTCAGCGGGCAATACGCGCATGTTCACGGCGTGTCGAACAATTCCACACTGTTGCCCGAAAATACGCCTACTTTCCCTATTGAACTGCAAAAGGCCGGATACGACACGGCCTTCATCGGGAAATGGCACATGGGCGGCAGCGCCGACAGCCCGCGTCCGGGGTTCAACCATTGGATCAGTTTTCGCGGCCAGGGGGTGTATCTCAATCCGACATTCAATATCAACGGCAAATCGGTGGACCTCCGGGGACATATTTCCGATCTGCTGACCGAGTATGCAGTGGAATGGCTGCGCAAAGAACGCAATGCGCCGTTCTGCCTGTATCTCTCCCACAAGGCGGTTCATGCGATGTTCGAGCCGCCGGAACGCCACAAGAATGCTTACGCGGATGTGACAATTCCGCGTCCTGCTTCCATGGCGGATACGGAAGAGAATTACGCCGGGAAACCACGCTGGGTCCGTCGGCAACGGCATAGCTGGCACGGCGTGGACTACATGTTTCACGACACGATCACCTATGAGGAGTTTGTTCTCGGCTATAACCGAACCATGCTCAGTGTGGATGACAGTATCGGAGAATTGATGAAGACACTGGAGGAGCTGGGCTTGCTGGACTCCACGCTGATTCTATTCATGGGAGACAACGGATTTCTTTTCGGAGAGCACGGCTTGATCGACAAGCGGTGCATGTATGAGGAATCCATTCGTGTTCCGATGATTGCCCATTGCCCGGAGATGATTCCGGCGGGGCAGCGCAACAAGCAGATGGTGTTGAATCTCGATGTCGCGCCGACCGTTCTGGATGCGGCCGGACTCTCCATTCCCAATACGGTCCAGGGGAAATCTTTTCTGCCGCTCGCGCGGGGCGAACAGCCGGAATGGCGGGATGCGTTTCTCTACGAGTATTTCTGGGAAGAATCATTTCCCCAGACTCCGACGGTTCTGGGCGTTCGCACCGATGAATACAAGTATATGTGGTACCACGGGATTTTCGATTTGAACGAGCTATACGACCTGAAGAATGATCCGCGCGAGATGGTCAATCTGATTGAGAACGCCGCTTCATTTGAAGTTCGAATAGAAATGGAGAAGCGCTTGCAGGCCCTTTTGCGCGAATATGGGGCATCGAGTGTCCCCAGCTTCCGTGCGCTGTAAGGGTTGCAGCGAATACAGTGGACAAATCGGACCGGTGTACGAAGCGGAAGAAAGCGCCTGCTCCAGAGCCATTTGCAGGAACCCAGTCCGTAAAAACATAAAGCGATGTTTGAGCGGTGTGTCAGCTACCCGCCGATCAGTTCAATGCCCAGGCCAACCAGGCCCGCCGTGGCGACAAACACAAATGCCAGAATAAAACACATATCTCTTGCATAGGATGTCATGATACGAACCTCATCCTTCAAGATAGAAGATTTCGGCAACCGATAATCGGTTGCACAGCGTACAAAACGCCCTGCCGGTTGTTTCAGTAACGCTCACATTTTGGAGAAGCAATTATTGGGCCATTTTCGGCCCAAGCGGGGCAGGTTCAGACCCGTCTTCGGACCGATCCGCCAGGAGCCAGTCTCGAATCAGGATTTCCGACCAGGTTTCATAGTCCACACCATCGGGAAGTTTGTGGGATTGTATCCATTCTCCCCTGGCGAGAGCGCCGGTTTCACGAATGGCGACTTTTACTCGATCCACCTCGCAGGAGAAAACCATTCCGAGATGCACCTGACCGACTTCCGTTTCATCATCATTCAATAGTCCCTCGAAATGCGGGCGACTTCCCATGGGAACAACCACTTCCTCCCGCAATTCGCGCATGGCGGCTTCCTTCAGAACTTCATCCACCGAAGAGCTGAACAGGTTGACATCGCGTTCATTGATATGTCCCCCGACACCAATGGAATAGAGATGGTGAAGGCGTGACTCCCCGGCTTTTTTTGTCCGCCAATATCGGAAGATCGAATCGCCGCAACGAAGCACAATATATGTAATAATCTGCTTGAAAGAAGGGTCTTTCTCGGCGGGGGTGCGGTCCAGGAACCGATAGGTTTGCATTGAGTCCAATGCCGCCTTTTCAGGGCAGGCCCAGAATCCCTTTCGGGGCAATCCTGCCGGGAGGGCCTCGCGTTGAATAACCAGAATCCGTTCGCCCACAGTCTCTCTCCCATTTCGATTTGACTTGCGCTTAAATAATTAAGGATAGACGAATCTCACGCGAAATCCACGGCAAGATGAGAATCCTTTTTGTGACACCCGTCATACCGACGGAGACGGATGGGCGACGTCCCTTTAATTTCTTGCGCTACCTGGCGAAGCGTCATCAGGTGGATGTCCTGGCGCTTCAGTTGCCGGTTCAGACCATGGATGACACGGTCCGGATCGCCAAATTGGGCGCAAATGCGAAAGCGTTCCGGCCCGGCGGTTCAATCTCGGCCTTTTTCTCCATATTCCGGGGTGAACCGCTGCGGGTGGGGTGGTGTCGGTCCTCACAATTGCGAATCGCGCTGCGAGATTTTGTCCGGAATCATACGGTGGACGTGATCCATTTCGACCGAATGCGCATGGGGCAGTACGCGATCGATCTGCCGGGTGTACCCAAGCTGATCGACTTCACCGACTCCATGGCCTTGTACCTGGAGCGCAGTACGCCTTACCGGATCCGTTTCCTGGACCGGATCATAGACGGCTACGACCTGGCTACGATCCCCCGTTACGAAACAAAGATTCTGGAACATGTGAATCTGGGTCTGCTGTGTTCCGTTGTGGACTTGGCGCGATTTCAGCAGGATCATCCCTCCGCGCCGATCGAGATTATTCAGAATGGAGTCAACACGGAAGAGTTTCTGCCTCGGACTCGCGGCAATGTGGCGCTGCCCCGTTGTATAATCACCGGCAGCCTGTTCTATTTTCCCAACATTGATGCCATCCGCTATTACAAAGAGGAAATCTGGCCCCGTGTCCGGATGCGCCTCGGTGGGATTAAGACGGAGATCATCGGCGCACGCCCGACCCCGGAAATCAGCAACCTGAACGATAAGATGGGTCTGATTGTGAAAGCGAACGTGAAGCGGATGGCCGACCATCTGTATCAGGAGGATGTTTATGTCTGCCCGCTGCGTGTAGGAGCCGGCGTGCGAAATAAACTCCTGGAGGCCATGGCGGCGGGAATGGCCGTTGTGACCACTGTGCTGGGATGCGAGGGCCTGGGTGTCCGTCACAATGAAGAGGTCATTATCGCGGAAAATCCGGCGCAATTTGCGGAGGCCATCGTTCAATTGGTCAACAATCCGGAATTCCGCGCCAAACTGGGAATGCAGGCACGACAATATGTAGAGCAGAACCACCACCTGGATATCATCGGCGAAAAACTGGAACAGGCGTATGCCCGGATTATTGAAGAAGGTCCGGTCCAACCGCCCGTGAAGAATGAAAATCAAGGGATGAAATAGAGTATCCAGGCGCTGAGAAAGAAGTCTGCGATGAGAATCAGAATGGAAGAGGTCACCACGGACTGGGTGGTGGCTTCTCCGACTCCTTCCGCACCCCACCCGGCCTCAAATCCGTAATGGCATCCCACGACGGCGATAATTGCGCCGAATACCACGGTTTTCAGGATCCCCGTGATGTAATGCGGGTATTCCAGCCAGGTAAACACGGTGGAGATGTATTGGGTCACGGGGATATTCAGGATGAAAATGCCGACGACCAGCCCGCCGGTCAGCCCGATAAAGACGGCAAGAACGGTGATCGCCGGAAGCATCAGGACGGCCGCTATCAACCGGGGCGTTACCAGGTAGGAGACAGGGTTGGTGGCAAGCGTTTTCAGGGCATCGATTTGTTCCGTGACTTTCATGGTTCCGATTTCAGCGGTAATCCCGGCTCCAACCCGCCCGGCAAGGACCACCGAGGTAAGAACGGGACCGAGCTCCCGCGCGAAACCGATTGCGCTGATTCCGCTGGAATAGACCTTGGCCCCCCATTTTGCCAACTCCACACCGGTCTGCATGACAAACACCGCGCCGGTGAATGCGGAGGTGAGGAGGGCAATCGGGAGAGATTCCACTCCGATCCGAACCATCTGCTCTACGATAATCCGCCATCGAAAAGGCGGAGAAAAAGCCATGGCAATCGCTTGAAAGAACAGAGCGGTCATCGCGCCCGCGTTTCGAAAAAACTCCTCCGCCGCGACTCCCAGGGTCTCGACTTCCTTCTCGACAACCTGAAGAGGATTTCGTCCACGAAACGGAACACGTCTCATTGCCATCTCCAGTCGATCGGGATTTCGCGATCGGTCGCCTGCTACAGACTATCTACATATTTTATCGCGCCAATGGCGGCAGTCGCTCCATCCCCGGCGGCCTGAACCATCTGGCGCACCGTTCCGGAACGGCAGTCGCCGCAGGCAAACAGGCCCGGCAGGGAAGACTGCATGGATTCATTCACCCGGATCAGCCCCTGTTCATCCATCTCCACCAGGTTTTTCACCAGGCCGGTATTGGGGATATGCCCGACAAAGACAAACACACCGTCAATGGGAATCTCTTCAACCTGGTCTGTCTTAACGTTTTTGGCCTTGACGTATGTTACAGTAGTCTCGCCGCAGATTTCTATGAGAACAGTATCCCAACGAAAAGAAATCTTTTCATTTTTGAAAGCGCGGTTCTGAAGGATCTTCGAGGCGCGCAGCTGCTCCCGGCGGTGGACGATGGTAACAGTCTCGGCGAACCGGGTCAGGAAGAGACCTTCTTCCAGGGCCGCATCGCCGCCGCCGACTACCATTACATGTTTGCCTCGGAAGAAAAAGCCGTCGCAGGTGGCGCAATACGAAACACCCCGTCCGGTGAATTCTTTTTCACCTGGAATCTCCAGCCGTCTGGGATCCGCCCCGCAGGCGAAAATAAGGGATTTCCCTTTCCATTGCCCTCTCGATCCCGATACGTGAAAGATATGGTCGGATTTCGAGATTTCATTCACGGCCTGGTTGACCAGCCCGGCCCCGAATTGTTCGGCCTGTTTGAGAAACAGGTCAGCCAGCTCCTGTCCACCCACCCCATTGGGGAATCCGGGGTAATTCTCGACATCATTCGTAAGGGAAATCTGCCCGCCGACCGCCGTTCGCTCGAAGATTACTGTGTCCATATTCCCGCGTCCGGCATAAATCCCGGCGGCCAATCCGGCCGGTCCCGCACCGAGAATCAGAATGTCATGGGCCATCAGGATTCCTTTCCGATCACAACTCGAAAAACAACCGCTTTGCCGGAACGTTAACCATGTCCCCGCAGTCCGTCAAGCTGGGGAAGGGTCTCTTGAAAGCAATGCCTGCTCACAGGCAACATCGTTCGCAGGGGCAATCCCCCGTGGTTGCCCGTGGGAATAACCGTCATTCCGGCGAAATCCGGAATCCGGGCATGAATTGGAGATTAAGATAAGGCGAATTTTTCCTATGATGTCTATTCTGCACAAAATGCGCATTTATCAAATCGGGTATTTCTGGTTTGTTGTTCCGGCCATACTGATGGCGATGAACTGCGGGAGCGGGACCCGCCTCGCTTTCGACGGGGACCTTGTACTGGCGAGATATGGCGATGAGGTCCTCACAGTGCGTGACCTGCTGGCAATCCTCGTGGAACGAAACCAGTTCGATTATCTGCTCCTTCAGAAAGTTCAGGGGACCATCGAAAAAGAGATTCGGGACACATTGCCGGAGATGGCCTACCGACGGGTTGTTGCCGAAATGGCTCGATCGGAAAAACTCCACGAGACGGAGGACTATCGGAAGTGGCGGGAGGATATTGTCGCCCAAAAACTCGGTCAGCTGGTTCTTGACATCGATACCAAGCTGAAGATTTCTGTGACGGATGAGGATGTGGAGCGATACTACCGGGAGAATCCATCGGAGTTTACCCAAAAAGAGACATACACCTTTCGGGGAATTGTGGCTTTTGATGAGAATAACGGGGGCCGTGAGAAAGCGATCGAACGGCTGAAAGAGGCCAGGAAGAAACTCGAAGCCGGGCAGGATTTCGAGGAAGTCGCTCAGCAGTATTCGGACTCTCCACCCCATCTTCGCGGCAAGGCGCAAGGGCCACGCTCCCGAGGCGATCCGGGAACGCCCCCGGAAATCGAGGCGGCGATTCTTTCCTGCGCCACGGGAGAATACACGGATATCCTGGATCGGCCCAAAGGCGCCGTGTTCTTTCAGCTTATGGACCGAACGCCGGAGGTGAAAGAGGAATTGACGCCGATTACAAAGGCGAAGATACGCGGGAAGATTTATGCCGAACGTCGGCATCGGGAAGAACAAATCCTTGTCGAACAGCTGGTGGCAAGAGACAGGCTGATTTACGAGCCGGATCTCCTGGCCGACCCGGATGTGAGGGATGCATCGGTCATTCTGGAGGTGCGGGGACTTCCGCCGGTGACCTTTGGTGAATTTCGAAACAGGGTCGGCGATCTGGCCGGAATGACCACGCAAGAGCGCCGGGATCGGTTCGATCGTATGGCCGCATCACTGTTCCTGCGCGTGGAGGCCCGGCGTAGAGGATACACGGAAGAGGATGTTGCCCCGCGAGTGCGATACTGGGACGAATTCGAGCTGGAGGACCGATATGTGCGGTCTCTTATCGATCGAGAGGAACTGACCGATGAGGACATGCGGGCCTATTACGAATCCCATACGGATGAATTTGTCACCGAGCCGAAGTATGAGTTATACCGCATCTTTTTTGAGGCGAAGATTACCCGGGAAATGAGTCGGTTTCAGCAGACACTGGCGTTCGAGCAGGCGCGTTTGGGCGCGGAAGAGGCGTATCAGCAGATTGCCGACGATGGCCTTCCGTTTCAGGATGCGGCCCGGCAATACTCCTCGGATCCGGTCACGGCCGCGCAGGGGGGATATGTGGGCAAGGTTACGATGGGGCAGCTCGGGCCGGAGTATGCGAGCCTGTTTCCTCTAACCGGGCAGCTGGAACCGGGTCTGGTAGTCCCGCCACAGTTGTCGAAAGATTACTCGGAGCATTTGGGATATGACCTGTACTATTGCGCGGACATCGAGCCATCCCGCGCGCGGAGTTTTGAGGAAGCGCTTCCGCTGGTCGGGCAAAAGATAGCGGAATCTCGCCGCCGGGAAATCCGTGCGCAACTGCACCAGACTGTAGCGGAACAGTACCCTCTGAAGATCGATGAAAAGGCGGTAAAGGAACTTGCCCGTAAGTTGGGCGAATTCCGGGAATCTGCCTCCTCCGATGCCGAATGGATTCGAGTATTGTTACCGAAGTCGCGGCTGAAGGAACTGGGGAAGTAGCTGGAGGCGGTACAACCGCTGCCGGGTGACGTTACCGGATAGACCGGAGCGTCGTTTGACTGAATACCCGGGTGGCGATCATTCACTTTTCTTCCCGTAAACAACAAGGAGTTGCACTCAAATGACTAATGGTGAAACCGGTGGTGTGCAGTCGTTTATCCGGAATTCTCCGCTGCTTCGACTGATTCTGATTGCTTTCCTGGTCCTGATCCTTCAAATCCCGATTTCCATGATTGAGGGTGTGATCCGCGAGCGTCAGATGCGGCGGGATCAAGCCATCGAGGATGTGACCTCCAAGTGGGGCAGACAACAGACCCTGATCGGCCCCATGATTACCGTTCCCTACATCGTCGAGATACCTGAGAAAGACGACAAGGGCGTCGTTGCCATCCGAACCGAGACGCATTATGCACACTTTCTCCCGGAAGAGGTTCATACCGTCGGAACAATCAATTGCCAGGTCCGGCATCGGGGTATCTTCGAAGTGCCCATCTATGAAATGACTCTGGACATCACAGGACGATTTGCGCCGCCTGATTTTAGCGACTGGGCAATCGATCCCGACACCATTCTCTGGGACCGAGCCTGCCTGACCCAGGAAATATCGGATGTCCACGCGATTACCAACCAGGTTATGCTCAGTTGGAACGGGGAACAGATCGGGTTTTCTCCGGGAGCGGGAGAGGCGAACGTAGAAAACACCGGAATCCACGCGGTCCTGAAAGGGCAGATGTCGGCTCAAGAGTATCCGTTTTCTTACCAGCTCCTGCTGAACGGCAGTATGGGAGCGTTCTTTGCTCCGGTCGGTCGGGATACCCGCGTGGAGATTCGATCCGACTGGGATGCCCCCAGTTTCCAGGGCAATTGGCTTCCCTCCGAACGAACGTTCGACAGCAACGGATTTCAAGCCACCTGGAACATCCCGTTTCTCGGCAGGAATTATCCGCAGAGATGGAAGGGCCATTCGGACATCCGGAGCGCCATTGCATCCTCGGTGTTCGGTGTCAATTTTATCTCGACGGTGGATCATTACCGGATGGCCGCGAGAAGCGTCAAGTATGAGACTCTGTTCCTGACGCTGACATTTGCTTCCTTGTGGCTTTTTGAGGTACTGATCGGGGTACGCATTCATTCGATCCAGTACCTCCTGGTGGGCATGGGGATGTGTGTGTTTTACCTGCTGGAACTTTCCCTGGCGGAGCATATCGGATTTCTTGCGGCGTACCTGTGCGCGAGCGCGGCGATTGTGATCCTGATTTCAGCATACTGCATTGCCGTGCTCCGCGGAATTCGTCGCGGCGGAGTCATTGCAACGGTGACCGCTCTCCTGTATGCGTATCTTTATGTGCTTCTGATGAACGAGGACTACGCGCTTCTGATCGGCTCGGTCGGCCTGTTTGTCGTTCTTGGGACTGTAATGTACCTGACAAGAAAGATAGACTGGTACTCGTTCGGGAAATAGCGGGTAGTGGTGGGCTAGCCCGCAGACGGGCTTGAGCCTGACCTGCACTGTTTCTTGCGAGCGGCGCACCGGCGGGGGCGGTGATTTGGGAAAGAAAGCGTGCTTCCCGCCGTTCTTTGCCAGGCAGGGACGCCTGGCCCACTGGTGGGACAGGCGTCCCTGCCTGTCGATGACCGAGCTTTCTTGGGAGGAGCAGCCCGGAGTCTGCGACGCGCTGCGACATAGCGATCTCAGGTTTACATGCTCCAACGATGAGATTGCCATACTTCGCTCCCACTGGTGGGACAGGCGTCCCTGCCTGTCGATGACCGAGCTTTCTTGGGAGGAGCGGACGGAAGCAAAAACCAAAGAGGTAGAGAAAATCGTATGGATATCATTCGTCAAGTTAATGAAATGATGCGGTGGGTGCGGGAGCCGCGCGCTGCCGGCAAGGAAATCGGCGTTGTTCCGACCATGGGTTATTTGCATGAAGGGCATCTGTCTCTGTGCCGGCTTTCTTTAGCGGACGGCGGGCGAACGGTGGTAACTGTGTTTGTCAATCCCACGCAATTCGGTCCCGGCGAGGATCTGGCGCGCTATCCGCGCGATGAGGAACGCGATTTGAAAATGCTGCGGGAATTGGGAATCTCCGCCGTTTTCCTGCCGACCCCCGAAGAGATGTATCCGCCCGATTATGTGACTTATGTCGAGACCGGCGGTCCCAGCCGGGGCTGGTGCGGAGCGACGCGCCCTACCCATTTCCGGGGGGTCACCACCGTTATTAGCCAGATGTTTCATATCACACAGCCGAATCGGGCTTATTTCGGACAGAAAGATGCTCAGCAGGTCGCGGTACTCAAACAAATGGTCCGAGATCTGAAATTTCCCATTCAGGTGATTGTCGGAGAAACCGTTCGCGAACCGGACGGCCTCGCGATGTCTTCGCGGAATACCTATCTGACTGCGGAAGACAGGAAGGCGGCGCTGGTGTTATTTCGCGCGCTTCAACTGGGCCGCGATCTGTACAAACAGGGTGAGCATTCCGGCGAGCGTCTAACAGAGGCCATGCGTCGCGTAATAGCCGCGGAGCCGCATGTTCGTACGGATTATATCGGTGTAGTTAATCGGCGTTGTTTTCGCGCGGTGGAAGAGGTTTCTCCGGAGGATTTGTTGATCGGAGCGATTTATGTCGGGAGTTGTCGGCTGATAGACAATCTTGATGTGTCGCCCCAGATTTATCCGTTGCGGGATTGAGACGGAATCCATTTGGCCACCCGTATGCAGGGGCGACCATGCGTCGCCCCTACATACGGGTCACGCTCTCTCCATCCTCTACAGCTCTGGCGGAGGCAAATTGCAGCTCATAGAGACGTTGATAGAGCGGGCATCGCTGGAGGAGTTCTGAGTGCTTACCAATATCTGCAATTCGTCCGTTGTCCAGGACGAGGATCATATCGGCGTGCAAGATGGTGGAGAGGCGGTGAGCGATCACAAATACCGTGCGGTTCTCCATCAGCCGGTCCAGGGCCTGCCGAATGAGAAGTTCCGATTCGGAGTCCAGTGATGAGGTTGCCTCATCCAGAATCAGGATGGGCGGATCTTTCAGCAAGGCACGGGCAATTGCAACACGTTGCGCCTGGCCCCCGGAGAGGGTGCAGCCGCGTTCCCCGATCACGGTGTCATAGCCGTCCGGCAATTCACGGGCGAATCTATCTACCTGCGCATCCTTCGCCACGGCCTCAATTCGCTCCCAGGGATAGGTATCGTTCCCACAGGAAATGTTTACTCTCAACGTGTCGCTGAACAGCAGCGTTTCCTGCGGCACGAGTCCGATCTTGGCTCGCAGGGAGTCGAGAGTAAGACTGCGCAGATCATATCCGTCAATGGATATCCGGCCGGAAGTCGGATCGTGAAAACGCGGGATAAGGCTCACCAATGTACTTTTCCCGGCTCCGCTGGGGCCGACCAGCGCGATAACTTTTCCTCGTGGAACCGTGAAAGAGATGTCGGTGAGAACCGGGACCCTGCCGTCGTAAGAGAAGCATACGTGATCAAAGACAATTTCCTGCTTGAATTCGGGGAGATCACGTGCGTCCGGACGGTCGCTGATTTGTGATTCCAGATCAAGGATTCCGAAAATCCGGTCCATCCCGGCCATACCCTGCTGGATAGTGTTGTAAGATCTGTTCAGACGTTTGATCGGTTGGTACAGATTGGCCAGCATGAAGATGTACACAAGAAACGAAGTGGCCTCCATCCCACGCTGAAATACAAAATACCCACCCAGCAGAAGAACACCCAGAACGCCGATCGCGCCGAGGGTCTCCGTAAGCGAGGTCGAGATCCCTCTGGTTTTGATGATCCGCATCACCGAACGGAATATCTTGCGGTTTTCGGCGGAGAATTTTCGTTTCCGTTCATCCTGCATCCGGAACGCCTTGATGATCGGCATCGCCGAAAAGGTCTCCTGCAGAAGGGCGTTCATGGAGCCGAGCGCGCCCTGGGTGGAAGCACGCGCTTTCCGAATCCGCGCTCCCAGAACGGCTACGATCAAGACAGTCAGGGGCAGCAACAATAAATAAACCGTGGTCAGGAGCGGATAAAGGCACAACAGGGTGACCAGAGTCGCGAGGATAATCAGTGGCTCCAGCAGCGCCTCCCCGAACACTGCGAACACATAGCTGCCCATCAGTTCGACATCGATGGTGAGATAGGAGAGCAACTCCCCGCTTCTTCGGGCCTTAAAAAAACCCATGTCCATGGCCAGCAAGTGATGAAACAGCTTTTCGCGAATATCCAGAATGACCCGCTGACCAATCCAATTGCTGAAATACAGCTGCGCGAAACTGAACACGCATTTGAGAAGAGTTAGAAACAGCGCTATGGCCGCCACCATTGCCAGGACGCCCAGGCGATTCTCCTGCATATAACGCAGAAGCCGGATATACACCGGACGGAAGATTTCCCCCAATCGGTCCCGACTTTGCCCAATCCCGATCCAGGAAAGCGGTTTCTCATCCGGTTCCGCCTGATCGAGTATCTTCGACTCCAGTTCCAGTTTTTCCGGCAGGTAGCGCTCGCTGAACCAGTCGCCGGCGGGAAGTTTCGGCGCGGAGATGCGGACGGTTGGGCCATCTTGTGAAATGGCGATTCCCGATGAGTCCACGCCGGGGAGGCCGACGATCATCTCGATGGATTGATTTTTCAGGCTGTATTTCATCGGTGGAACGGTTTCCACCTGCTGAAACAAGAGATCCAGGACCGGCTTGAGCATCACAATGGAACCGACGCCGAAAATCGACACAAAGAGACTGCAAATCAATGCGATGGCGAGACGGATTCGATAGCGCAAAACCGCTCGAATCAACACGCCGATTCTTTGCCAATCTGTCATCAGGCTCCTGCTTTCCAATCATTCTCGGGACCTGTCTCCAGAGATTCCACCGCTCCATTGTAAGAAGGTGCATCGTTCCTTTGCAAGTTAAGGAACGAGTTTTGCCGATATCCGGGCAGAAAATTCCTTATGCTGTGGAGAACGATCTTTCGTAAGTATTCGAAAACAGGTGACTTATTGTGCCTGTTGGGACAGGTATGATCTTTGCGATTCCCATGGGTGTTCTCATTCAGGAGGATGCCATGGGAGAATTGGTGCAATTACCCGACTCGCGTTCAAAACAGACCGTTTTTTACGGAGACCGCCTGCGAACCGCCGGGGATTCCTGGGTCCGTAAAGAGAAAAAACTCCTGGACCGGCTGGAATTCCTGGAAGCAATGATCCTGGTGTTGGACGATGTTCGGCTGAAGAACATCCGGGAAGGGGATGTCGGAATGATGGAAGTGGTTCAGGAAGAAATCCCGCAATACCTGAAGAGGATTGAGGACATCCGGCAGGAGTTGGATGCGCTTCGCTCGAAGTACAGTCAGTCCATGCTGGCTGTCGGCGGCGGGTGAGCGGACCGGCGCGGAACGCTCCTGCAAAAGAGGATCGATCTCTTCCCTTCCCTTCCCAATCGACAGACTACTCGATAAACCCGTGGTACAAGCCCATATAATACGGGAGCAAGAAGACTGTTCCGCCGGCGAGACCCTGCCCATTTCCGCCATAATCCAATTCCCATGGGTCTGTGTTCCAATGATTAAAGTGACGTTCCTGTACCGGTAACACCTTGCCGTTCACTAAATAGCCGCGACGGCGATTTTTACGGTTACGGGCAAAGGATTCGAACGCGGCCTGCGGTTCGAGAAAAACGATATCGAGCCGATGGCTGTTGTGACGTGCCCAGTTGCATCGATCCAGCGGAAATCCCTCCAGCGTGTCAATGGAATCGGTCAGCCAGCCATCCCACGGGGATAGATCGTGTGTCCCCCAGGGATCGGTGTATTGCGTTCCCATTCCCGATGCGGCGTAGGCGAAATTAAAGAACGGATTCACTTCCGGAAACTCGCGGACCCAATGCTCATAAAAGGCAAATGTAACCCGTTCGCGTAATGTGTCATCTTTTGTGTATTTCACCAGGTTGTAGAAACACATAAAGAACATCTCATCATCGGACTGGTTCCCCGAACCGATTCCGTTATGGACTTTGGGGATCATGATATTCGTATCGAATGCATGTTCCTGACGGAGCCGGTTGGCCGCTTCACCGTATTTCGGATCGCCGGTAATATGTTCCGCTACGGCCAGGTAGGAGAGAATGCTGAGCGACTTGAGTCCCCGCTCGGCGTACCAGTTATGGTCGTGATTGAGTTTTGCGGGTGAATAGACCGCCCAGCGCGTGGGTGTCCCATCGAAGTCGATCATACAGAAATCGTTACGGACCAGATGATCTGTGATGTTGCGGACCACCTCACGTACACGCTCTTTTTCTTCCGGCGTATCGGCTACCAAGTCGTAATAAGCCGGGTAGAAGAAATAATGTCCGTCCAATTCATCCGAACTGACATCGGTTTTGTACCAGTACTTTTTGTCCGCCGTAAGGGGATATCGGGGCGTATAGACTTTCCAGAGCGAATCGCGGGTGGCACGGGTACGCTGCTGGCCTTCGAGTGTATAGTGTGCGTTCGGATTCGGTTCCGTTGTGGGAACGACGGTCCGTGCCACATATCCCGGTTGCTGTTGCACTTCGCCGCCGACCGGCGCGATACTGAGAAACCGCAGCGCCTCAAACGCCCGTTTCGCACGGTCTTTCGCTTTCGGATCTTTCGTTGCCGCGTAGGCGAAGCACTCGCCCGCGCCGTACATGCCGGTCCAGAGGCCGTCATTGTCACTGTCGGAGTAATGAATTTCGCTTTTGTCCCCGGGTTTTCCAAGTCCGACCTCGGAAACATAGCCATATTCTGTCCGGCGAATGTATTTCTCCATTTCGTCTTCGTAGAATTCCGCTTTTTCGGCGAGTGTCATCGGGCGGCGTTCGATGACCCCGACACCGCCGGGTGTTGCAAACCAGGCGTCTCCGTTTGCATTGACCGCCATATTCACTACTCTATCATCAGGCAGCCATGCGCGGCCCTGACGATACGCCCAGTTTTGCCCATCGAACCGAATGGCGCCCATTTGGGTCCCGAACCAGACAACGCCGTCCTCCCCTGCGCACAAGGTGGTGAAATCGTTAAACGGGAGTCCATCCTTTCCTTCATATAATGTCCATGCTCCGTCATAGCATCCGACCCCCTGCGGACTTGCGAACCACAGCCGTCCCCTGGAGTCAAACGCCACGCCCCGGACACTTCGCGGCGCCCAGCGGCGACCGGTCTTGTCGAACGGATACAAGGCCATCCAGTTCTGTCCCGCTTCTTTCCTGAAAAGACCGGACTCCGCACCGACGGCTAGTGTTCCTTTATCATCCGCTGCTACCGAATAGACGTGTTTGTTTTCCCCCAGCATTCCATTCAGCGTGTCATCCGCAGCGAGAGCCTTGTTTTCCAAGCGGTACAACCCGCTGGTCATAGCCAGGTAGACAATCCCGTTCTTAGAGGCCATCCGCAACACTTCTCCGGGGGGCAATGGCAAGAGTGGCTCGACACCGTCCGGACCGACAGAAACCAGATCTTTTCCCGCCGCGGCAAGTATTCGATCCCCGTCCGTTACCGACGCAAAAATCGATCCGCTATACACCTTGTTCCACCGCCCCTCTTTCAGAACAGCCAGGCCCTTCTTTGTCCCGGCATACACTGGTCCATCCGGCGCAATCGCTACAGCAGTCGCCTCGACAGAGGGAAGGCCATCCTGCAGACCGTACACAACGGTTACTTCCTGTTTAAACACTCCCACCTTGACGGGGTATTTATCGGCCTGTACCGAAAGCACCGCCACCAGAAGAATCGCGCAGCCGTACACAACACGCTGCATGAATTTGATTGAGTCTCTCCGCACCATTGTCTTGTTCCTCCAAGGTGGAAATCCAATCGCTACTCAGAGTGGGATTCATGTTTCATAGTACGAGCGTTCAGTATTGTCTCCAGGTCTTCACCGCCGTTCCCGGCTGTGCATTACCCGCTTTCAGGTTTCGCGGATTGGGAAGCAGGAACACGCCGCCGGGGCCATAGAGCACGAGATTCGCGCCATGATTGGCGGTCAACATTCCTTCCGCAGCGGCCAGACGGTAGTCGTGGATGATGTAGACATCGACTTGATTCTCCTCCAGCGCCAGGAACATGGCGGATGGTTTGGGCCAGATTCCATCGTAGAGAGTCCCGCCGATCACGACGACACCCCGGCAGGAGTGTACGTAATCCACGTTGCCCCAGCCGCCCTGCAGGACAGATTCGTATTTGAGGCCCGCCGGATCGGTCGGATCGAAAAGAACCAGACTGATCTTTCGTGGATTCATGTAATCCCATTCCTCCCGAGGCAGAAGTCCAATGCGGTTTTCCCAGGTGAACGCTGCCGTTCGCACCGGCACCAGCGAGGTCAATGTGGCGGCATCGAATGCGAAGTCAAGTGCTTCGGTGGTGGTTGCCCACTTGGAGAATCCGCCGTGCATGTCGCTCATCATAATCGTGGCGAATTCCATCAGGAGGCTTTTTGAGGCGGCCGCTACAGCTTGTCGATAACTCTCTTCCAGTGTCAATTCGACGCCTTCATAAGTAGCAGCGAGGGTCCCTGTCCACTCGAGAGCGGCGGCGGCGAATTTGGCCGCCTCGAATGTGGCTTGCCAGCGGGCCATGATATCGCCGCCCACTGCGCGATCCCACACACCGATAAACTCGATGTAGCCGGGATAATCCGCCAGGGCGCTGTAGACGAAATCCTGGAAGAGATCGTCCATGTTCTGCCCGAACGTCCAGCGGTAGTCGATATGATGGCCGATAAACTCATAGAGGGCATCCGCCATCGGCATGTCCAAGTCGACCTCACCCCAAGCTTCCTGCAACACGTTCGCCAGCGCCTCACGCAAGGCTTTTTCGATATAGACGACGTTGCCCTTGCCTTCATCCCAGTATGTCTTGATTTGAGTTTCCGCCTGGCCGATCTGCTCTTTCAGGGTACGGACGAAATCATCCGCATCGGCAAGATCGTTGTCCGTGATCCCAAACGCATCGTCGAGGCTTAGATACAATCGATAATTCAAACAGGCCTGATGCACGCTGAGATCGACATCCAGTCCGGAGGCTTCCAGATGAGCCGAAATGGCTTCCGAAATCGCCAGCGAAATCGGTTCGCGGATCAGCAGTGTTTTGCTGAACTCCTCGATCCGGGCCGCCAAGTCTCCGGCGAACGAGACGGCGTCCAGGAACGGTTCGATCGTGTCGATGAGCGTTCCCGCCAGTTGTTCCTGCACTTCTTGGATGGTCTGCGCCAGTTCGTTGTCGTAGTTCAGATAATCGTCATTGCCGTTGTAATACTGATAGAACTTCAGCATCTCTATGAACGCCAATCCCTGGCGGTTGAGCTTGGCTCCGTGTTCGAAAAAGGCGTATTCCAAAACGTCTCGCGCGTCTTCGGGAAATCCCGCCGGGAGGTAGAACTTCTTCGCTTCCGGAACCAGGGAAAGCGCCGTCTCCAGAAATCCATCGGCGGTGACGACCGTGTTAGCCGCCCCGATCGCGGCGGAGATCGCCTCCCCCGCGTCGGTATTGACCACCTCATCGACGAATTGCTCCATGGTCCAGTGCATCCAATCCGGCGTATCGACGTATGGAGCGATATAGTTATCCAGAATGAAACGGCCCACCGTGCCGGCGTCGAGTTTTTCGTTCAAAATACTCGAAACGAATTGGAGCATGTCGGCCTTGGAGGAAAACGACGGAATCGCGAACAAGCCGCCGGTCCAATCCTGCAACAGGGGAGAGAACAATGATACGGAGAGTTCTTTTTCCAGCGTCAGGGATAATTCCTTCATCACGATTTTGCGGATCGCGAAGCGGACGGATTCGTTCATGTCGATCTTGTAGTCGTTCAGAATCGTCCGCAGCTTCTCCGTCTCACCGTATCCGCTACGGATTGCCCCTTCGACGGTGCGATCCGCCTCGATTTGCAGGCTTTGGAAATAGCGCTCGACAGCGTCGGCGAATTGCTCCGCGTACGGTTGGTTCTTCACAATTGTCTCGATTTGATCGCGAACGGTGCGATCCAAAATCTCCGTATTAAAGATCTTGTCTAGCCGTGGTTTCCAGAATACGTCAAACTGGCTCTTGGCCAGCATTTCTCGCCCGGAAAATGTAACTTGGTTCATGTCGATGCGAATGTTTCCGGGGATATTACCCAAAGCGCCGTTCAGATGTCCGGCGAACGCTTCCGAGGACCACGTATCGGTAATCGAGGGAACCAGGTTCGCCACGAAGGGATGGCGAGGATTGGCGAAATTGAGAACGGCATACCCGTATTCCTCTTCGGGAAAAACCTCGTAGGGGTCGAACAGGCGACCAAAGAACGTGCCGAAACTCCCGGCGACACTCATAAAGAGCGATTCTTCGTTGTTCTTTATTTCGGCGACAGTCTGGGCGAAATCGTACCAACCATCCTCGACCAGCTCGCCCAATTCGTTGTGGTGGTAAACAATATCGCTGAAATTCGAGCGGATCAGGATCGAGTTGTCGAGAACATTCACGTAGGGGAAACGCCAGTAATCGGTAGGTGTGGTCATGATATTGCCGTAGCTCAACGACTGCCTGAGAAACGGCGCGGCGGGATTTCTTACGTCCCAGATTTCCAATTTCTGATCGCCGTTGACGTAACGAACGGTGAGGTACAGATAATTCCCCCAACTCTTGATATCTTCAATCGAAGAGGGTTTCGTGGCTGCATCGGTGTAGAAAGATCCGATCAGTCCCATCGGAATCGCGGGCGCGTAATTGACTTGCAGTTCCGAATCGGCTGAAAAACCATCTGGCGCGGATGTGAACGCAAGGAATGCCAGGAGACAGGAGATGAATACAGATTTGATCTTCATGAGCGGTTCTCTTATACGTTTGGCGACTTCGTCTTGCGTGCTGAAGCCGCCGAGTTGTCATTCAATGGCCCAGGATCGTCGGCAACGCCTCCGCGAGGCTTGCGCATTCCGCGAACAAAAGGGGGCGGACTCCGCTCTGCGTGATATTCCCGCCGCCGATTCCGATTGCGCCAAATCCGGCCAGGCGAATCGAAACCACTCCGGCGGAAGAGTCTTCCAGGCCGATGGTCCGGTGACGCAAGGAAGGTTCGATTCCCAAGCCGACGCGCGCTATTTCCGCATACAGCCATGGGTGTGGCTTCGCTTCCAGTTCGCCCAGTGTTCCGACCTGGCCTTTTTTGATGGAAAATCCCGCGCTGATTATGGCATCGTAAAACTCCAGCGGATTTCCCAAGCCCATTGTTCGAAACGCCGAGACAATTTCCGGCCAGGCTTTTTCGTACAGGCCGGACGTGACCAGGCCGATTTTCACTCCATGCCCTTTCAGTTCCAGCAGAAACTCCTTCAGTCCCGGCGCAGGCTTGAACGCATTCTGCTTTCCCCTGCCTTCCAGAATCTCATTCAGTTCAAAATGAGTAATATCGAAGTAGTATTTTCGGCCTTCCTCAACGGTTTTTCCGGGACAGTATTTGTCGATGCAATAGCGAAGGTGTTCGGAGACCGAATGCCCGGAGACATGCGGAAGGTCCGCTTCCTCAAGCGTGAATTGGGGATTGCCCAGCAGACGCGCCGTGCTTTGTTCAATGATCCAAATCCAGAACTCCTCGCTGACCACGCTGGTTCCATCGAGGTCCATCAGAACGGCTTTTGCAGGCGGTTCGAACCTTCCTTCGGGAAGCGGGTAGATCGCCGGATGCCCCATGCCGGATTTGACCAGGGTGAGTGTCTTGTCTTTGAAACAGATAAACTCCACCTTCCGATCCAGCGGTGTCAAAATGCGCTGCACACCCTCGATACCGACTTTCCACGCGCCATCGCTGGTGCAATTCAAATCGAGAAAATCCTCCCGATATTCTTCGGCCATCACGCCGATTCCGGGGATGGGTTCCATTCGCGCGCTCTCTTTTGCTCGATTCCCGTCTATCCGTCTTGTCAAACAGATAAATGGGAGTTTCTGATGGATGGTGCATCAGGATATCACCGTTCTGCAAAGAGGGAACCCATGCGGTTTTGGGAAGGCAAGTGGCCGGGGACAGAGGCAAACCCTTCACCCCAACCTTCTCTGAGGCGGAGCGGGGAAAGTAGACAGCGCAAACCCCCGGTTTCTCAACAGGAAAAAGAACGAAGAATCGCGGCAAAGATTTTTTAGTCGCAGAACTCGCAGGACGCCGACGGTTCTCTTGTTGGGGCGACTGTGCTAATTACACTTCCTTCCCAGCAGACCGCTATCCGGTATGCCTTTGCCTCGAATGCCGATTCCGACGATAATCCCGCAGCTTTGCAGGCCGTTGCTGGTGTCATAAGCGACCCAGGCCCCGCAGAATCCCGGTCCTTCGCCATAGATCACATAGGGTTTTCCCGCGCCGGTCCACTGGTCATACAGAGGGCGGTTCAGAACTTTGACATCGCGCTCGGCCCAGCTCTCTGTGATATGTGTGCTGTGGTACATCCCCTCCTGGGAGTTGAAAGCGGGATGGTCTTCCTTATGCTCCATGAAGGGATCTCTCAAAGGGCTGCTGATATAGCCCAGATTGATGTACGGACAGTGTTCTTCCTTGCCGTCGTAGTGCCCAGGAAGGTCTCCCACATCCAACATGTACATTTGCTGGATACTCCGATAGACCCGTTGCTCTTCAAGCGATCGCGCGACTTTGGCTCGAACTCGGGCGGCCATGAAATTGGGAACGGCAATAGCGGCCAGAATCCCGATGATCGCCACCACAATCAGAAGTTCGATCAGTGTGAATGCGGATTTTTTCATGCTCTCGACCTCCAACTGGGAATTATTCCAAATATATATCATAACGACTGCGCTAATTACACTTCCTTCCCAGCAGACCGCTATCCGGTATCCCTTTGCCTCGAATGCCGATTCCGACGATAATCCCGCAGCTTTGGAGACCATTGCTGGTATCATAAGCGACCCAAGCCCCGCAGATTCCCGGTCCTTCTCCATAAATCACATAAGGTTTTCCTGCCCCGACCCACTGGTCATACAACGGGAGATTCAACATCTTCACATCAACGGACCACTCGGTTGTGATATGCGTACTGTGGTACATCCCTTCCTGGGACTCGAAAGCGCGAAGGTCTTCCCGATTCTCCATGAAGGGATCTCTCAGAGGGCTGCTGACATAGCCCAGATTGATGTACGGGCAGTGTTCCTCCTTGCCGTCGTAGTGCCCCGGAAGGTCTCCCACATCCAACATATACATTTGCTGGATACTCCGATAGACCCGTTGCTCTTCAAGCGATCGCGCGACTTTGGCTCGAACTCGGGCGGCCATGAAATTGGGAACGGCAATAGCGGCCAGAATCCCGATGATCGCGACCACAATCAGAAGTTCGATCAGTGTGAACGCGGATTTTTTTATCATATTTCCGACCTCCTGTTGCAATCTGCTGATTTCCCATGGATTTTTCTGCTGTTGCATCGACCGAGAAGCTCAACAGGGTCGGTTGCGCGCTCATCCCCGTATGGTTGCGGATGATGTTCAACGACCAATTATAGAGCTGATGCCGGTGGAGTTCAATGGGTATTTTGTTCAATTCCTATTATATGACTTATTCCTGGCGCAAGGCAAAACTCTTGAGGTGTATATTCCCTGCATATACAGTTATTTGAGAATGAAAAAATGAGTTTGATGATGTTATCGACTTTCAATGGGATGAGGGAAAAGCCGGCGAGAATCGGATTGCCCATAACATCGATAATTGGGAATGCAAGCCGCCAACGCCGTTGCCGAGAGGGGAACCGGCGTATCCGATCTGAAGGATTTTGTTTTGGAGAAAAACGGATGTTTGTATTTCTCTTCGGGCGATGGATGTGTTCGAATTGACAATAATCGTTGTTGCCTGTCCGGCAACATGGCCTTCAACTTACCGGGTGTTCAGATGGAGTTCGGATTTCCTGAAAAGAGGTGATGAAAATGGAAATCAAGATTTCCGAGTTGGTTCCGTCAGCGGCAACCCGCACACGGGGCGCGGAAGCGATCCAGGCGCTCAAAGAACGAATTCGGGGGCAGGAACTGACCGAGCTTGTGATCGACTTTTCGGGAATCAGGATCATGCCCGGATCATTCGTTGATGAGGTCACCTATCAATCCCAACAAATCCAACAGGAAACAGGAATCCGAATCATCTATCGCATCGATACAGATGTGACTCTTGGGAAGTTGGCGTGGTCGGCCGGATTGCGTGGACTAGAACGGAGCTATCTCCGGCAGAATTCAAATGAACCAATCCATCTGGAATCTGCTCCGCTCGGGGAACCGGAGTGGAATGCGCAGATGGAAGAAATAATGACCACGTAATCCGTTTGTCCTTTCCCCCGGGAATCCGGCGCAAGATCTATGCACCATCCCTCTTCGACAACCTCACCACCGGAGTCAGCCCCAGTCGTTCGAGCATCTCAATCAACTGCTCGATTTTTTTCGGCTCCGCTGCCAAGAGGGTCGGAGCGAGGCGCTCCCGGATATATCCTTCCGATTCGGAGATGTGCAGAACCTCCTCTGCAACCCCCGCATCTCTGCACCGAAGCAGCAGAACTTCCTCCACCTCAACCCGTCCGTAAGAATAAAACCACTCCCCCAATGAAAATTGCACATTCTGCGGAATACGATTCCCGGTGAGATACGCAATACATTGCCGTATTTCCTCCCCGGATAGCCCGTCTTTCAGTCCTCGGATGACGGATTCCCGATTCAGACGGTAAATCGAAACAACATCCGTATGATCGTGATCCGCAAAGCGTTCGATCTCCCAGAGCAAATCCAGGGGAGTATTGGGAGAAACCATCAACTCGAAGTTGGGCTGAAGTGTTCCGAAAACGGTTCCCGGTCCGGCGATCTCATTTTTACCCGCTTCCCAGGAAGCGGGCGCAGAAGTGCGAACAGCGACAATTCCTCCCGCCTGACGGGAGATCCGGACAAGGCCGAACCACGACAGCCAGACAGCCAGGGTTCCCCGATGCCCCGTTGCCGATGAGGGTGAGATTTTCCATAGAACCGGCCCGTTCTCTCCCCCGTATACTGCGCAGAACAGCGGGACATACCAGGCGGGATATCGGATCACCACAGAGTGCACAAATCTGGTCCACAGACCTTTTCGCAATGTCCCCCGATCCTCCCGCAGCCAACCGAGGATCTCGTTGGTGATTCGCAGTTCCCCTTTCCACCGATCAATCAGTCCCGACTGCAATCCCGCATCCAACAGGGAATCGGCAACTGCCTGGGGATCGATCATGTTTGGAACGGAATTGGGAGGAAATACGTCATTCGGCAATTCGCTCAACCATTGCTCTAGCTCCCTTTTGCCAAGCCCATTCCCCGGATTCTGGCGAAATCGCCCCTTTTGAACGGCCGCCAGCAACCGAAACTGCATCAGAAGTATCCGCTCGGTCCCTCCCCACAGCCTTTCTTCCTGCACGGACGGTTCGTTCTGTTCGAGTTCCAGAAGGGTATCGCGAATCGCGGGGATGATTTCCTCGGGAATAATCGGCTCGGAGTTCTCATCGGGGAAGCGGAACAGAAGCCCTGCATGAAGCAGCGCATCGAGATGTTGAGTATGCTCCGGGTAATCCTCCCATTGCGTTCTTCCCTGAAGCCCTTGCCTGGATTGATCCTGCAATAGAACCAGAAAACCCAGCAGCCCCATGGCCTCTTTCGGGAGCGCCCGGACTATTTTTCGGATAAAGTTCCTGTCTCGATACTGAGCCAGGACCTGCGCCGAAAGAGATCGCCGGGAGGGCGATGCAATCGAGCCGGATCGCCGTGCCAGTTCCTGAAGGTCCTCAAGACCCAGCCGGATCAATATGTCCAGAAGCGTATACGAGTCCCCCATCGGTTTCTCTTAGTTCATATAAATGAAACGGCAAATCTCAGGCTGCCAGTTCGGGAACGTAAATTTCTGCGCTTTCCAGGTGATACTTATATCCTTGTTCCGTAAGAAACAGCTGCCGTTTTTGTGCGAACTCCGTCTCGTTGCTGTCCCGTGTCACCAGCGTATAAAAATGCGCGATCGCCCCGTCGCTTTTCGGACGGAGAATCCGCCCCAGACGTTGAGCCTCTTCCTGGCGGGAGCCGAATGTCCCCGAAATCTGAATGGCGACATGCGCCTCCGGGAGGTCAATCGCGAAATTGGCCACCTTGGATACCACCAGGGTCAGAATCTCCCCCTGTCGGAACTTCTCGTAGAGGTCTTCCCGAACCTTATTCGGCGTCGATCCTGTGATTAACGGACAATTCAATTCATCCGCCACGATCTGAAGCTGCGAAAGGTATTGTCCAATCACAAGGGTACGCGAACCTTGGTATCGCCGAAGAATCTCCTGAACAACCGGCATTTTCAACGGATTTTCCGATGCAATGCGAAACTGGACACGCGGCGGTTCCAGCACGTATCTCCGACGTTCTTCGATGGGGAACGGAATCCGAACCTCGTGGCACTCCGCCGTGGCAATCCACCCCTGTTCCTCCAGCACTTTCCAGGGTACATCAAAACATTTCGGCCCGATCAGGCTGAACACATCCTCTTCCATTCGATCCTCACGAACCAGCGTGGCGGTCAAACCCAGGCGCCGCCGAGCCTGGATCTCGGCGGTAATTCGAAACACCGGCGCGGGAAGCAGATGAACTTCATCATAAATAATCAATCCCCAATCTCGAACAGCAAACAATCCTAAATGCGGGAACCCCTCCGACTTCTTTTTGCGATAGGTCAGAATCTGGTAGGTTGCCACCGTGATCGGGCCGATATCCTTCGCCTCACCGCTGTATTCGCAAACGAGATCGGGATCGATTAAAGTCTTATCTACAAGTTCACGTTTCCATTGGCGGAGCGCAACGACATTGGTAACCAGGATCAGGGTATGTGTTTGCATAGCCGCAATAACACCAAGCCCGACCACGGTTTTTCCCGCTCCGCACGGAAGGACTACCACACCGCTTCCTCCCTCCCGGCTCCCGCCCCGATAGAACGCGGCGATAGCGTCCTTCTGATAGTCTCGAAGGTGAAACGGTTTCCCTGCCAGGGTTGTCTCTCTTAACCGGATGCTCAGCGGAGCGCCGGGCACATATCCCGCAAGGTCTTTTACCGGATAACCCAGTTTGATCAGATTCTGTTTGAGGTTGCCCCGGTATTCTCCCCCCACACGGAAAGTATAGGGATCCAACCGCTCCATCATGTACGGACCGACTGTCTTCTGGCGACTGAGGCTGTCGAGTAACAGAGGATCGTCCGAGCGAAGCAAAAGTCCCGTATCGTCCTTTTCCAATACAAGGCGACCATACCGTTTCATGGACTCCGCGATGTCGATTTCCACATTCGGAGGAACGGCGTATCGCGAATATCGGCGCAGTATTTCGATGACCTCATCCGAGGTCATTCCCGCGCTGGAGGCATTCCACAAGGAGAGGGGGGAGATCCGGTAGGTGTGAATATGCTCCGGACATTTGATCAGTTCCGCGAATGCCCCTAAATGGTCGCGTACCTCCGCGAAATACGGCGATTCGACCTCAAGAAACAGGGTCTTGTCGCTTTGGACAATCAACGGGCGATCGCTTTCCACCATAAGCTCCTTAATTTGAATATAACTGCGAATGAACCTCAAATCCTCTCCCCCAAAAATCAGGGGAGACACACAGAGGGTTGAATTTACTAGACTTACATTTCATCATCCCTCGCCTGTGCAAAAATCTCACTTTCCCCTATTCGACGCATTTGTCCCACGGGTCTTATTTCCCCTGATTCGCGATTCGCGAATCATCCGCAAAAGGTCCATGATACCCTGATTCGGCCGATCATAAAAAGGGGAATCTTGACGAAATCAAAACAGAAATCATGTGCGGATGGCCTTTCGGTAGGCCGCCTCCAGCTGGTCGGTGTGCCGCTTCCAATTATACTGTTCTTCCGCTCGTTTTCGAGCGGCAATGCCCATGCTGCGATGTAAATCGGTGTCGCCCAGGATTTTTGCCGTACAGATCGCCATCATTTCAGGGTTTTCTGCAGGGACGACGAATCCGGCGTGCTGAATCATATTCAATACATCTCCCACATCCGAGGCAACAATCGGCAATCCCATGGCAAGATATTCTGCGATTTTGAGCGGGCTTTTGCATCGCGCCGCAAGTGTGTCCTCAAAGGGAGCCAGCGCCACATCCGCCACAGACAACCATCGAGGCACTTCATCACCGGATATGTAACCCGTGCAATATAAGGAGCTTAAAATGCCTTGTTCCTCGGCGTGACGTTGGAGATCTTTTTCATGAGATCCTCCTCCGACGATCAAGAGACGAGCCTGGATACCCCGTTGATGAAGCATTTTTAAGGTATCCACTGCCTGGTTGGCATAAAATGTGACTTCCAGCTGTCCCGCATAAACCAGCACAGGGCGCTCTTTGCCGCCGATTTTTTCAATGATTTCAGGATCGGGCAGGCGGGGATGAAACAGTTCAAGGTCCGCCCCCACTGGCGCATCGAAAAGTCGTTCAGGGTCCATGCCCCAACGGATTGCGGTTTTTCTCAGCTCGCTGCTCGCCACGGTGCATGTGTCGCAGATCCGGCATAACGCACGATCCCAACAGCCCGTGATATGGGCTGCCGGCACGGAACCGGTAAGTTCCCGCGCAATGGACGGTTCCCAGTCATCCCAATCATAGTGTAGCGGCACATCAAACCGGTCCGCGGCGCAGATCGCCGGCAACGCGGCGTCGGGATAGGACTTCCATAAATGCACAATATCCGGTTTTGGGTCGAGATTCGCCAATCGCCGACAATTTCCGGGAATGTCAATCGCTTTTCGACTCAGGGAAATCACTTGAATACTGTCGTGAGTATGAGATACCCGCGAACCGGCAAATCCGTGCCTTTCAGGATTCGGGAAATCCACGACAGCGACCGAATGCCCCCTAGAGGCCAATTCTCTTGCCTGTGAAAGAACGCGCCTGGCACAGGAGACGGATGACAAATCGAATCTCTGGACAACCAGAATGTTCATAAGTTATTGTTTTCCAGGCAGATAGACCAATTTTCTCAGAATGATCCGTGTTCCTGCAAGCCACGTCTGCCATGTTCCAAAAAATGTATAACCAATAAGTTAGCAAAAATCTTATGATACGGTAGATTTTCAGCCTTGATGTGTGATATATTCTCGGCGTATGTGTGCCCTCGAAGGCACACACGAACAGTCAATACAATCCCATTCGACAGGGGGTCAAGTACATGTCACAAAGGTCCTGCCAAAGAATCTCGGTATCAGTAGTGTTTCTTTTGCTGACGGTGTTTATTGGGCAAGCGAATGCGCAGTTGCCGACTGTTCCGTTTTCCACGGAAGGGAATATCGGCAGTCCGAGCGGAACAAGAATCTTTGATTTTGTTTACAGTACAAGTGGTCCGTTAACTGTCTCTGTGGGTGATTTCGGCGGAGCGTTGGACCCGGCCATGACCCTTATCACGCCGGACGGACGGGAATACAGGGATGATGATGGCGGGCCTGGTGATGATGCTGTGGTGTATTTTACCATGGCTTCTCCTGCCCCAATGGGACAGTATCGACTGATCGTCCGTGCGCAACCGGGCACAACCGGAAGGTTTTCGGTCAACGCCGTGCCTGTCGCGACAGATCAGCCGGGGACTGCTTCCGTAATCGGCTTCGGCCAGCGAGTAGAAGGCCGCCTGAGAAACTGTGCCGAAACCCACGTATACAATTTCTACGCGAATGTCGGGGATTACATCGAAGTGTTCCTATCGGATTACACGGGATATCAGGCCAGCGCTCTGGACCCATACCTGACCCTCCTTGGGCCGGAGGGATTCGTATCCATGACCGACAACGATAGTGGGCCGGAAGATGATGCACTGATTACGGTGGGGCCGGCAACAGTCGGTGGGCTTTATACCATTTTGGTCAGCGCCGCTCCCAAAACCATGGGAGCCGGGCAATATCTACTTGTACTGGCCTCCAATCGGCAGGTTTCCCGCACCATTGCGCCCGGCCAGACGGTCAAAGGAAACATTCGAGTCACCGGTCAGACGGACTCTTACACATTTATGAATCCCACAGGTGGGGAGGTCACGTTCTTGCTGGACGATCTCGGTGGCAGCCTGGACCCGCTTC
>Ga0209201_1001181_pt1 | contig 31535 bp, 32 predicted proteins | sample AD_UKC055_MetaG_FD_184411 | JGI IMG/M metagenome (GOLD analysis project Ga0209201, IMG submission 184411) | Active sludge microbial communities of municipal wastewater-treating anaerobic digesters from USA - AD_UKC055_MetaG (SPAdes) (version 2) | ecosystem: Engineered > Bioreactor > Anaerobic >... | reverse complement strand
CAGCCCGGCCGATGCTCGGGGGCGGCCAGATACGCGCCAAAGCTGCTCCAGGGGTAGGACAAGAGGCGCTCCTCGGGCTGGACCATCCGGGCGCGCACGGGATTGAGATGCACATAGTCACAGGCGGTTCGCAGGTAGCCATTGCCGCTGCCCTCGACCAGTTGCGCTTTGTAGCGCCCGCTAAACACGTGCCCAAAGAGCTGGTGCCGGTGGTTGAGCCGTATGGTGTAGGTGCTTTGCAACCACGCCATCCCGGCAACCAGATTGGGCTCGGGCGTCTCGAGTACCAGGTGATAATGATTGGGCATCAGGCAGTAGGCATGCACCTCCCAGCCGGTCTTCTGGCACGCCTCGGCCAGCGTCTTGAGGAAATCCTGGCGGTCCACGTCATCGAGAAAAATCCGCTCCCGCCGGTCGCCCCGGCTCATAACGTGATACATCGCTCCGGGATATTGCAGACGCAACTGGCGTGGCATGGGCCAACCTTAAGCTAACACCCGGACGCCAATCCACCCAAATTATGCACTAATCTATGGGTTGACCCCTTTTCCAACGGAGCGAGCCCGGCGAGCGAAGTCGTCCTCCGGGTTGGCCACTCCGCCACGGGCGGAGTGGCTGACGTTCCTCCGGCGGGGCGAGCCTGACGAGCGGAGCCGTCCACCTGGTTAGCCACACCGCCACGGGCGGTGTGGCTGGCGTTACCCCCATAGACCACTAGAAGTGTAGTCTGTCGATTCCATTAGAAGAGAGGCCAGTGCTGTTGGCGAGGGGCAACTTCTCTTCGACCTGCTCGCGGGTGGATATGCCGATCCTAACCAAATCTCCCTATGGGTGGCCGTAGCGTCGATGCACATGGTCTCTCTGTCTGCAATTTGCAACTACTTGTTCTGCGGAGAGCAGCGAGTTCGTTTCTATCGCGGCGAACCAGACGCGTGCGCGTTCTGCATAGAGTTGGGCTTCCGCCTTGCTGCCTATCTCTTGGAACAAAAGAGCTAGCCTTGCACAAAGAAACATGCGGACCGCGAATTCTTCGCGATCCATTGAAGGCGTTGGTCCCTCTGCGCCGAGGAACGAACACAGATTAGTCCCCTCCCAAAGTGCGATCTGTGGTGGCTGGGCCTCGTAGGCGGTTCGAAACCTGCCGAAAAGATAAGCCTTTTCTCCCTGAGAGACTATCTGGAGGCTCTGCAACGCGATCCGAGACTCCGTGTAGGACCCCAGCGCCCAACCAGCTAGACCGCTGACCGCAGCAGTAGCGCCCAAAACAATGGCGCCGAAGAGTTTTGATTTCCGTTTCATAATAGCGTTCGTGTGCCGCAAACGGTAGCGCATCAAGCTATGAACTACCATTCAATCGGAGGCGCGGTCGGCGTGAAGGGGAGTGACGCCGGCGCCCCCGTCACTGGGAGGTCGATCGCACCCTTAATCAGGGTGCCCTGCCACGGAAATGTCGCCGGAGGGACAAAGTTAGCGCCCTTCTGACATTCCTCAATCATCTTCTTAGCCTCCTTCATGCAGAGAGCAATCGCCTCCATCCTTATGGTCGCCCACTCTGCCCAGTCCCAAGCGTTACCCTCTTCCGGCTCCTTCGGTATTGCATCCTTGCATTTCTTCGCCCATTTGTTGACCTTGGAAATGCATCTTTTCATTGCGCACCACCTGAAAAAGCCAAACCCTCCCCAGGAGAGGCCAGAGCGGTCAACACGTTGAGTCGGGCTATTCCGTACAAAGGCGTATAGGTTCGGTCCGTCACCGAACAGGTCCGGCTCACGACCTCTCACAAGTTCGAAGCCCGGTTCTCCGAGCGGGTCTGTATTTAGCCACCTCTGCACACCAGGGTCGTAATACGCAAAAGCAGTCTGGTGCGAAAGGAGTGTGAAGAGCAGTGGTGCCAAGTTGGCTATCAGTTTCTTGCGGGTTGGGCTCATACTCATGCTTTCTTGCGGGATTCATTGTTGCCGAATCTTGAGGAGCGGATTGGGGTCGAGAGGAACGCCGGGCTGCGGGGTGACGGTGGTCGAGGGTGGTGGTGGAAGCAGCGGTGCGGCTTGGGCATAGGCTGGGGGAAGGCCGGCGCGCGAGACGCGCCCGGCATTCCCAGGCGGGGCGCCCGCGCTACGGTCCGGGTGCTGCGCGTCCGCTGGCAGAAGGCGATAGGGCCTGGAGCCGGGCCCCATCCGCACGGCCTGGGCGTAGCAGGCGGTTGCCTCCGGCATCCCTCTTGCCTCCTTCAGGCAATGGCTACGCAGGGAAAGGAAGAGGGCCAGTTCCTCGGCCGGCGCAAGCGATTTCAGGTAGCCGTGGGCCCGGATCTCCTCGTCGCTGACCGGGAAGGGCCACGGCTTGATTCCAAGAGGCTTAGCTTTCATCTCTCCGCGGCCGGTCGATTCAGGCGAGCATCTATCTCCGCAATGGTTTGCTGTGTCATTCGCGCACTTCGCTCGTCCTGGCAGCAATCGTAGGCCTTCTCGTAACAGCGTTTTGCTTCGACCAGGTTGCCTCGCGCTGCATTAAGGTAGCCCAGCATCGCGTGAAGCTTGGGCATGCGTGGAGCCAGGTGGATGGCCCTCGCCAGGAAACGCTCGGCTCGTGTGAACTTGGCCTCCTGAAAGGCCAAGACGGCCTGAGCGTAATAAGTCATTGGCCCCCGCGGCTCCAGCCGCCGCATCAGACGCAGCCGCTCGCCTGCTTCTACCCACCGACGCTCACCTGCCAATTTGTCAAACAGGCTCGCCTGGACGACGGCTAGGGTGGGAGCCAGTTTGCAGGCTATCTGACAGGCTGCGGGGCAATCCACCATCCCCGATAAGAAAACGCCAGCTGCCTGTAAATCGTCCAGCACGGTAAACCTCTTGTGAGGAACCCCGAACCGCGAATACGCCGGGTCAACCAGGAAGGCTTTGCCGCCGATGAAGACTGCCGCGCAGGCATGGTAATTCCATGCTCCGTAGCAGTCTTGTTCGACAAATACAGTGTAAGCTTTCAGATGCACTGCACGAGCCAACGCTACATACACATAGGTCAGCTCCTGGCACAGAAAGGACTCTCCTGGCATGTCCCACGCTGCAAAGACCTCCTGAGCCGTACGGTACTGGCGGCCGTGCACTGGCTTCATAGCCACCCGGGTTGCCATCAAATCGTAAAGCGTTCTGGCCCGGCGCAAGTCATTTGTCGCGGCGGCTGTTAGCTCGCGCCCCCAGCGGTTCATCTCGGGAGTGGCCGCGACCGGGTTGACGACCAGTGACACCTCCTCCGGTTTAAGCGTCGCCTGTAACGCTGCAACCAGGGCTGTTGCGGTGTAGTCTCTCGGTGCCGTGGCCGTTGAACTTACTGGCGAAGGTTCGGCCGGACGTTTGTCGGTCTGCCAAGCGCAGGTAATTCTCGGGGCTTGTTGTGGTCGTTGGTCCTGGCCAAAGCTGGACCCCGACAGAGCCGCCCAGGCCAGAAGAGCTACCAGTCTCGCGGAGAGAAGGAGTGGCCTGCGCGCGACAGCAACCTCGTGTCTTGATCTCATCCAGGCCCGGATTACAGCGTCAATGATCTGAGTAGTGGCGTAGGCCATTCTATCTGGAGGGGAGGGTCGGATTTGTTGGAGACGGGATAGCCGGCGGTGGGTTTGTCGGATGCGGAAGTGTTGGTGGCGGGTTGGTGGACGGGGGCAGGGTTGGTCGCGCGACCCGCGGCGGTGGGTTCGTTGTGGGTGGATTGGTTATTACCGGGCCGGTAATGGGCGGATTAACAACATTCCCACACCAAGTGGGGTACTGCCCCGGCGGCGGATAGCCAGGCGGGTCATGCGGCGACGGCTTCGAGGGCTGGTTCCATGGCCAGTTCCACAAGCCCTCTGTGTCCACAAAACTCATCGGGCTATTGCCGATGAATTGATAGAGGTTCGTTCCTCCTGCCTCTTGCATTGGGTCCCGGTTTATCCAGCGCTGCACACTTGGGTCGTAATAGGCGGAGGCGGACAAGGATGGCAATAGGGCGCTTAGCAGGAGCAGCCGTAACAGGTGATTCCCTGGAGACTGTTTCATCAATAGCGATAACAGCAGTCGGCTGGGCGGTTTCCAAGAGAAAACAGCTACCAAAACGCGACGTTCTTGAGAGGGGTGGTTAGGGCCGGTGTCATTTTGCGGGTTCAAATCGCTCCCTGCTGAGCCTGGGCGAGAAGCAGGCGGTAAGGTCTGGAACCGGGAGCCAGCCGAACGGACTCGGCGTAACTGGCAATTGCCTCCGGCATCCGCCCTGCCTCCTTTAGGCAATGGCCGCGCAGGGAAAGGAATAACGCGAGTTCCTCGACCGGCGTCAGCGACTTGAGGTAGCCGTCCGCGCGGATTTCCTCCTCGGTCACAGGAAAGGGCCACTGCTTGAAGTGCTCGTCACCGTATCTGTTCATGCCTTTGGCGGTGGCCTCCAGGTCGAACCGCTCGCCAGCGCCTTCCCAGCGGAGAAACACGTGCGCCTTGGTGGTGGTCAGCCTCAGCGGGTAGCCCAGGCGCCGTCCAATGGCGACATAGAGGACCGGCATGGAGCTGCAGGTGCCGAGGCGGAGGTTGAGAGTTGATGATTGAGGTTTGAGAGGCGATTGCAGGAGGCCGTGGATGAAGATGTCGCGTGAGTTGGCAAAGAAATGGTCGTTGGGGTCCAGATTGGCGGGCGTGGTGATCAGCTCCGGGTTGTAGCGGATGGAGAAGTCCTCATACAGCACCACCGCCATCATCAGCATCCGGAAGTAGCCCTCGGATGACTCGAACTCTCCGGGGTTTGCCCTGTACCGATAAAGGTGCCGCTCCGTTTCGGACCTGACGCGCTCAGCCCACCGGTCTAGCGTGGCGACGCACTCTTGCGGACTCAGGTTTTCTGCGCCCGGGAGCCCCTGGGCACAGAGGAGATTTAGAAGCGCAGTGTCGGAGCGGCTGATTAGGGCGGGGGAGGACGCGAGGAGTTCGCTCAAGCTCGTGGGAGTTCGGACATCAGCCTGTGGCTTTGGGATAATACCCGCTCCTCCAAAGTGGCCCGCAAGCTGGCACCAGCCCCAACCGAGCAGCAGCACTGCTGGCAACAACGCCTAGAGAAAGCACTTCGTCTTTGTTTTCATAAGCAAGCAGGCGGCCTGCGGGTACCTCTATTTGATCACCAATAGAACCCTGCCGCTTATCTGATCGCCGCTCACCAAACCCAATTGTCTTGAATCAAGCGCATTGGTTGAGTCGCCTAGCAGGTAATAATAGCCTGCGGGTATGGTGGTTAGGCCATTAGTCTCCGAGGCACCAGGCACACGATCGCCTGGCACTGCAGCAATTCTGCGAATTGTCGGGATACGCCGGCCGAGAATGTTGAGGTTTACTACCACGAGAGTGCCCCGGCGCCGCACATCCCAAAGAGCGCTCGCGACCAAAGCGAGATCGCCTTGGTGGATCGAAACCCCCTTCATGGGGTTGCTTGGCTCCATGCTCGTGCTGGTCATGCTGACGAGACGCAGTTGACCCGCTACGATTGCAAGCCCCATGAGTGTGACAATGGCGAACATAAAGCCAAGTGACATAAACAGGATGCGTCGCGAACTTGTCATCTGAAGACCCTGGCGGTCAATACCCGACCAGTGGATTGTTAGCATTGGGTGGCTCTGCCGGGCAGTGAGCCCGTGGCGCTACTACATAAGTAACGGTCCTGGGCACGGAACCGATTTCATCACTGTACCCGCCTGGAACGCAGCTATAGGTGCAGATAGTCGCGTTGGGACCATAATCGGCGTTCGTCGTGCACTTCTTGATGAGCCTACAGGAATGCGGTACGTATGGTCCACCGAGTTCCTTCTTCGGGAAGAGGCGTGGAACAATAATCCTGATAGGGATTGTGATTTGGGTCCCGTCAGGGTCGATTGATGTAGTGGGATAGTTTTCAACAAAGACATAACGGTTAGGACCGTCGCCCAGAACGGACTGCTGTTGGTGCCGGAGCAACTCGACCCCCCATTCGCCATATGGGTCTCTATTTATCCACCGCTGCATGCCCGGGTCGTAGTAGGCCGAGGCGAGGCTGGGGGCGGAAAGCAGGACCGCTAGGGCCAATAACCGGATCATCCGGTTCAGTTGTGTGTTCATAACAACGTCAATGCACTAGTGTTTTGCGCTTCAAGAACGAATCAAAGAGGAATATCGAGGGCACAAGCATGCAGAGTGCAGCAATGGCGGATACCTTATAGTATTTCATCAGTATGTCCGTAGCCTCAGGACTACCGACACCAACGTTAGCTAAGGCGTGCCCAGTCCGGTAGGCGGCCACCAGAATGACCGCCACCAAGACCACGATGGCGAGGCGAACGAAGCAGGCGAACATATTACCAACCTCCAACCCTCCCGCCGATTATCGGATTTATCCCAATCTTGATTAACAAGAACCTTCCCGCTCCCCATAGGCCACAGCGGAGCCCCTTTTGAGCGGCGTCTGAGAGCAGCTCGGTGCATTCCTGGCCACGATTCTTTCTACACCACTCCACCGCCTGATCCTCGGGCAATCGTTTAGCCGCCTGTTCGTTAATTTGCCGGACCCTTTCCATGCACTTGAAATACTCGTTCAGCTCATACGCCCCAATCAGACAGTTCCCGATTGCCAATCCGCCAATGATTATGGGGAGCGGCGCTATCAACCCGTCGGTGTCGTAGGTGTTAATCGGACTGTTGTGCACAAAGCCGTAAAGCTGGGTTGCCTCACTAGCCAGAAGTGCATTTTCTCTTCCAAGCACTGCATCGTATGGGAATGCCGTCTTCAGCTCTGCGAAGAACGGGTCACGATTTATCCACCGCTGCACGCCCGGGTCGTAGTAGGCCGAGGCGAGGTTGGGGGCGGAGAACAAGGTCAGCAGTGTCAGGAACCAGATCGTGGGCTTCATTCGTGTCTTCATAACATGCTCGATGCGCTTCTGGGTTTCAACGGGCGAATCGGAACCAAAGCCCGCTATATTGCAATCTCGATTCTGCTGAAGAACCCCCTGCTTTTGCCCAAAGACAGGGCTTACCCTCACGCGACCCTCCGACAGCCCTCATTACGTTCGGCAAATCGTTCAGCAAATCCAATCGTGAGCATCGTGGACGGCATCGGCTGGTCGGGTGATAACAATGTCACAAACCGTTGGAGAGGGGGGCAGCAGAGTCAATCTCATTAATCCCTATAAGGTGCAAATACTGATTTGGTTACGTTTCATGGCACATTTCAAACACGACATCGATCCCCAGCTGAGCTAGTCCGCGGATGCAATCACAGTCGATAATAATCCCGCCGCCTTTGTAAGGCATGTTAGACTCCCAGTGAATGCAGACGGTAGCGGTCACACATGGCATTAGATTCTCAATCCTACTCTTAAGTGGCAAAAAGAGCTGAATTAGATAGCGAAGATGATCGTTCACATTCCTGGAGGAAACAAAGAACCGTGTTTGATAGCACCACACTCCCTTTCTCGTATAGGACGCCTCCAAACCGAGGTCTTCAGCAAATGCGCGTGACTCTACGTCGGGCCCCAGAAATTGGAAAGTAGCTGAGACACTTTCACCACATGAATTCCATTGAGGATCAGCTGGCATAGCAGACAGACACGAGCCGTAACATTAGAGCAGTGGCGCTCACGACAATTCTGGCTTTCGTGCCTTCACAGTGTTTACTGAGTTGGGTGGCTTGGCGGAGGAGCTGGCGGAGGAGGTGGCCCGGGCGGGCACCGCCATGGAATACAGTTGCAGGTCACGCGGACATGAATATGCCCTAGTACGTCGCGATAGACTTGGCAAATAGCCACTGCCCATGCTTGCTTAGCGGCGCAGCCTATACCACAAAGCAGTACAAATGTCTGAGGACATGGCACAAGCATTAGTCCGTGCAAGTCCGTATGGGAAGCAGGGTCGTTGTTAACAAACGCACAGTGGTGCCGGTGGCCTCTTTGCCCTGGGCGCTCTGCAATTGGCCGATGTTGTAACCAACCCATCTATTCGACACTTTCATTGCCCGATCGTTTCTGATTGTTAATCCGCGAACACAGTAATTGACCCGCCTTGCACAGTAGTAATAAGCCTAGAAGAAATGCGCAAATGCATCCGACGACGTACAACACTATACTAATCGAAGTAGCGGTTCCTGCCCGCATGCAAACGTAAGTCCAGCAAATCAACAGCCAGCAGACGGTAGTGAGGACAAATGTGAGAACAGCATGCATAACTTGAAAGAATGCTGCCTTTCTGCACCGCGTCCGCGTGTGGCGGCGGTATGGGCCGTACTTCATGTGGACAGCAGCGAATATCCCCGCAAGAATCAGGCACAGCAACATTACTCCTGGCATACGCTTACTATTTTGGTGCCTTCCGGCTTTTAGGCTGACACACTTCGCACAGCTTGAAGGCGCTGTTATACTCGTCGAGACACTGACCGAGCCCTACAAGAGTGCCCGCAGTGTCCAGCCCTAGGCAAGCTGTGACGCAGATTCCATACGCAGCGGGAGTCAAGGCCAATGTCGGCAGACATCCTACGACACAGATCGCAATATTGATTCCCCCGCTCTTTCCTACGTCTTTCAGACAACGAAAGGCATTAGCCTTGGCGTTCGCAATACAGCGCTTGTTGTAGAGCTTGCCCCCCTGAGTAATGTAATTGTCATCGTCATCATAATCATAGAGTCCGCACGGATCGACTCTATCCGCAGGGTCGTTTCCAGCATAACAGAACGTATTGTTCCTAACATCGAGCGCCTTGTGACCTCGTCCCAGCACCGCGACTTGTCGCTGGAATAGCGCGGCGCGCATTGCGATATCATCTATAGGGTCCCTGTTTATCCAGCGCTGCACGCCCGGGTCGTAATAAGCCGAGGCGCGCTCAGCGGGCAAAAGGACAAGGAACAACATTGCAGGCAAAAACACCAGCCTCAACTTCTTCCGTAGCACCTTCATTGTTCGCATTTCCCTCGTTGCCGTCATTCACGCGTAACAAGTTCAAGTCGTTTCTCTATTCCACACCATCCATCCCCTGAGTTGAACTAAAGTTGTAACGGGTAACCCTTTTATGACCCCCCATGCTATCTTTCCATCTGCTATTGGTTGGCGCATTTTGACAATCTCACTTATGGATTCTGCCTCATCCACCCGGTGACACTTTTCGACCTTGCAACTTGATGTGATCGGCAAAGATTTCATCGCTTCGGACGAACGCAAGGATCTTCGCCCGATGTGGGATTAACCGCGCTCTAAACTGTTCTCTGTTCTTATTGCGGACGGGCAGCTGCCGCAACATGTGGCCAAGTGCACCGCCGTTTCTCCTGGCAAAGAACCTGAGTTCTTTACGAGATTGTGCTAGAAGCTTCTGTGAAAGGCCTCTGCACTCAAGAACCGCTAGCGCAGCGGGCGTCAATTCCTGGAGTTGAAGTGCCGTCCCTGATTCGAAGGCCTCAGTCATGACACATGAAACAGCCAATTCCGCCTCCCATGCCACAATTGGTTCGCACGTTCTATGACTCAGTCGCTGGGCGAACTTGAAGAACATAGCTGTGTATGGAAACTGGCCGAGTGAATGTATTCGGGCGCGATCACTTCGGCGCGTAGATTAGGATCGGGATTGTCACCTCTGGCGCGAATATCAAACCAATCCCAGCAGCGGCGCCAACACCGATGCACACCAAGCCTTTTGTCGTTGTGGCAAGGCAGGCGGCGTACTCACTCATGCACTTGCCCCAGCACATTGCTCGTTTGAACCTTGCGCTCCTGCTTTGGCCCTTAATGTCCCGGCATCCCTGGTCACAGGTTGCTTTATCTGCATCGCAGTCAGCCTCCGTGTGGAGACCGAATGCGTCATACTCGCCCGAGGGATCGTTCTCGACGTACAAGAAAGGATTTGTCGCGGGCTCCGACCGATCTTTTACTCGATCGCGTAGAGCCTCGAACCCGGCGTCCCTGAACGGGTCCCTAGTTATCCACCGCTGCACGCCCGGGTCGTAGTAGGCTGGGGCTGCCTGCGGCAACCAGAACAGCGCGAGCAGGATTAGAAACGAGAAGAGGGTTTTCGAGAGCGTGTTCATAACATGGTTAGGGGGCATTGTTGGTGCGGGAATTCAGGTTTCCGGCGGCGTCGTAGGCGTAGCCCAGTTGCTCGTGAAGCCGGTTGGTGGTGCCGCCGGATTCCTTGCCCCGGGCGGTCTGCAACTGGCCGATGTTGTCACACCTATCTGACATTCTCATTGGCCAACCTCTCTCTGGCCGGGTTAAGGCTGATCTTCGCCTGGTTCATGGTTGGCCTTTCTCATCTCCCGACTCCAAACCCAACCAAGCCCATAAGCAAGCGCCACAAGCAATGCCAACGCAATAAACGCAGGCCACTTACTCTCGGCCCCAAAAGACCACGCGTGTCCCGACAGAGCAACCGTAACGGCCAACAAAACCCAGAGAATCGGAAATGGTTGGTAACACCGCCTTGCATTCAGAATGATACCGAATATCGCGACTCCAGATGCCACTGCCGTCACTAGAAGTTCACTGGCTTGGATTTGAAAGAACATGCTTTGTCCCGCCTCAAGGCGATTTACTCTGACATTGTAACATGCATGAATCCATGTTCTTAATAATGTCCTGCTGAGCGAGAATCGCGACTGCGCCTGCGGCAGCGCAGAACCATGCCCCAGATCCCACACAAGCCGCAACAGATGCGGCGGCATTCAAGGCTGATAGAGTTGCTGCTACGTCCTTACAGCATGATTCACAAGAAGAGCGAGAGCATTTCCCCTGACAATCAGTGTCAATCAGTGTAGCCGCCGCCGAGGCTAGTAGACCCATCCAGTTGCGTAGCCCGGGGCCGGGGGGCCTAGGGCCTCCGGGAGGCACCGTGATTGGAGGCCAGTTGGGCTTCTTCAGCCCCCACAAGTCGAGTCCGACGACAGGATCGCTGGCGACGAATTGGAAGAGATTAGCTCCACCAAGCTCTCCCACCGGATCCCTATTCATCCACCTCTGCAAGGTCGGCTCGTAACAGCGGTAGAGGTAGTAAACCAATCCTGAGGCGACATGCAATTCCTTGCTGGAAAACCGGTAAGTGTTGGCTTCAGCCAACGGTCCGCTTTGGCTCAGGATGTTGCCATACGGGTCGTAGAGGTAGTAAGCGACAATCACTTGATTGGTATTGATCAAACACGTCACATTGCCATTCCCGTCCGGATGATAATAGGCGTGAGGGGATTGGAGATTTGACATTTCAGAGCGGGCCAGCAGGCCGCCGATACCGCCGGCGCCCTCCAGGGTGCCGCTGAGGTCCTTACCGCGGGTGTAGCTTACCAACGGCAGGTTGTTGGCATCGCGCTCCTGGATGACCAGGTTGCCATCGTACACGTAACGCACAATCGTGTTCGTCGCCCAAGCCGACCCGGTCCACGTGGACTCGTAGCGGATGCGTCGGCGCATCTTGCCGTCATAGGCGAAGTCGCTGCGCCAGACGTTGGTGATCCACACGCTCACCAACTGGTTCTCGTCGTCGTAGGCGAAGCAGCGGCGGCCGTCGCTGGTCAGGTTGCCGTTTGAGTCGTATGTGAAGTTGCTGGTTGAAGGCAGGAAGGTGCTGATCGTGTTCGTATCCGTGCGACCGTAGCTGTCGTGCGCGATGGCAGTGAACGTATTCGTGCCGTCCGCGAGCGTGAGGCCCGGTTTGGCGAATGTGTAGTCGCCGTACAGCTCCGCTAGCTGGCCGTTGACGGTCACCTCAGTGGCCGGGCCGGTGCTGGTGCCCGCGACGGTCAGTGTGCCCGAGCGCTCTGCGGTGGTCAGTTCGTTTAGCTCATTGACGCTGAAGGTCTGGACGAGGGCATTGTTGGTGCGGGAATTCAGGTTTCCGGCGGCGTCGTAGGCGTATTTAGTTCGATGCTCTGGGGGTTGGCAGGTTGCAGAGCGAGTCATACAGCCAGCATCGCAAGTAGCACCGTGAGTAGTTTTTGGTTTCGTACTCATTACCCTAAGGCGTTGGAAGTGGATTTCTCCACCTCCTGAACCCCCCGAGGGGGGTTCGCGCGCACACCTCACCCCTTCTACGCCTCAGCGTAGTCTCGTGCAAGCTCTTTTGTGATCGCGGGAGAGTTGCCGCGCGGGGGCTTATCCGAAGCGCGCCAAGGTGCCGGACTGGAACGGAAGCTTGATGTTGGGCAGCAGTTCCTCCATCCGCTTGATCAGTTTGCTGACCGGGTGTTTGTCGGTCGCCTGGCGCAGGTCTTGCGCGGTCAGGTGGATGTAGATCTGGGTGCTGGTGATCTGCTGGTGGCCCAGAAGATCGCGCAGCGTGACGAGACCGACTCCTTCCTGCACCAGGTGCGTGGCAAAGGTGTGCCGCAGTTGATGCGACGAAACCCGATGCGGGATGTGCGCCCGACGGGCATGACTGCGGACCCGCTCGTAGACGGCGTTGCGGGAGAGAGCTCCACCGTGCCGGCTGCGGAAGAAGGGCTCGTTGGCCTTGGCTCCCCCGCGCGCCAGCCGATACTGCCGCAGGATGTGCAGCACTTCCTCGTTGAGCGGCACCGTCCGCTCTTGGCCGCCTTTGCCCCGGACGCGGATCGTGCGCTCTTCCCAGTTGATGTTCTTTTCCGCCAAGCCGGCACACTCGCTGGCTCGAATGCCGGTGCCGTAGAGCAGCGTCAGCAACGCCCGGTCTCGGGGTGGTCCAACAGCGCGCTCAATGCAGCCACATCAGGATAAGCATCCCGAACACAGTCGTGAGGAGGGTCACCGGAATGCCATAACGGGCGTAATCCCAAAAGCCCAGCTCCACGTGCCCACGCGCCGACTCGACGACGATGATATTGGCAACGGAGCCGACGATTGTCAGGTTCCCGGCGAGGGTGGTGGTGAGGGCCATCACTTTCCACATCAATTCGGGCTGGGCGAAATTGGCCATCCACTTGCCGGCGACCAGGACAAACGGGACGTTGGAGAACAGGTTAGACCCTAGATTGGAGAACCAGGCGAAGTTCCAGGCCTGGCTGGCCACGGACGAGCCGAAAAGGGGTTGCACAGCGCGATAGAGCTGGTCGGGCAATCCGGTCTTACTAAGTCCCTCGACAACAACGAACAGGGCGGCGAAAAAGACCAGCAAATGCCAGTCCACCAGTTTGAGCACCGGATGCGTGTCCCGCTTGGCCAGCACCATCACCAGCGCGCCGCCCGAGAGGGCGGTCCAGGACAGGTTCAATCCAGCCATGAAGCCTCCAAAAACCAGCGCCAGCACGCTGAAGGTCAGTAACAAAAGGCGGCGGTCCAGCGGAGGCGGCTGTCCCGTGGGGCGATGGATAACCGCCCCGCGGAGAACCCGCCGGAATCCGACATGCAGCAAAGCATATTGAACCATCAGGCAGGCCAACGCCACCGGCACCATCGAGGCCGAGAAGCGGAGGAAGGATATCTTTGAGAGGTGGCCGATAATCATGTTTTGCGGATTGCCGACCAGCGTGGCCACACTGCCCAGGTTTGAGCTCATGGCCAGCGCGAGCAGATAGGGTGCCAGCGGCAGCCGGCCCCGCACCATCACGGTCACGACGAGCGGTGTCAGCATGAGACACGCGATGTCATTGACCAGCACGGCAGAGAGGATTCCCGAAGCGAAAATCAGGTACACAAGGAGCGCCTGCGGGGTTTTGGCCCGCCGCAGAACCCAATCGGCGGCCCAGTCAAAAAATCCGGCGAGGAACAGATAGGCGGAAATGATCATCATGCCCAGCAACAACACCAGCGTGTCGTAATCCACGGCATGGTAGGCCTCCTGCGGCGTTAACACCCCGAAAGCCACCATCATCACTGTTCCCAGGAGGGCTGCTGCTGGCCGGTTCAGCGGCAGGATCCTTACCTGCCGCCCGCTGATCAGCAGGTAGGTGAGGCAGAAGATAACGATCGCGAGCAGTTCTTTGTGGCTGGTGCTCACGGGCCAAGCCTGAGGCGGGAGGCAACCGCAGATGGACACAGATCAAAGCCGCTGGACAGCCATACCAATGGGGAACTCCACTCTCCTGTGCGCACTCTCATTTGCACTACTCCGGATGAAACCCTTCGCCGCTCGCGCAGTTCATATTCCGCCCCCGCTGATCCCGGCAACTCCCTTTGAAAATTTGGCCGCCGCTTCGCCGAGATGTGTCCATCTGTGGTTGTCTTGCGCTAAACCGGCCGCACGGGAATGCCCTTCCCGGCCAGGAATTCCTTCACATCGCCCACCGTGAATTCCCCGAAATGGAAAATGCTGGCGGCGAGCACGGCATCGGCTTTGCCTTCGAGCAGCACTTCGGCCATGTGCTCCAGGCTGCCCGCGCCGCCGCTGGCGACCACCGGCACGCCCACAGACTCGCTAATCCGCCGCGTGATGACCAGGTCAAAGCCCGCCTTGGTGCCGTCGGCGTCAATGCTATTAAGGACGATTTCTCCCGCGCCGAGCCCCACGGCGCGTTTGGCCCACTCCACCGCGTCCCAGCCGGTCGCTTTGCGGCTGCCGTGCGAGAACACCTCCCAGCGATCGGGTGCAACCTTCCGGGCGTCAATCGAGACCACAATGCACTGGCTGCCAAACTTCTCGGCCCCGGCGCGAATCAAATTGGGATTGGCGATCGCCGCGGAGTTAATGCTGATCTTGTCCGCGCCGGCGCGGAGCATGGTGTACATGTCTTCCACCGACCGAAGGCCGCCGCCAACCGTCAGCGGCATGAAGCATTGGTCGGCAGCACGCTCGACCACGTCCACCATCGTCGCCCGGCCATGAGCCGTGGCGGTGATGTCGAAGAAGACCATCTCGTCGGCCCCCTGCTCGTTGTAGCGCATGGCCAGTTCGACGGGATCGCCGACCTCCCGCAACCCGCCGGCCTCGGCAAGGCCGAAGCGCACGCCGCGGGTGACTTGGCCCGCATGCACGTCCAGGCACGGTATGATTCGTTTAGCGATCACAGGAGGGCATTCAACCGGTTCGGGGCCTGCAGATCAATATCTTCCGCCAGGAACAGGACCGGCGGTTACGAGCCCATCACAGCGTCGTACATCGCCACGATGTTGGCGGGCGGCACGTCAGCCAGAATGTTGTGGACCTGTTGGAACACGAAGCCGCCTCCGGGGCGCAAGATGCGGACCTGTTGGCGAACGTGCTCGCTGATCTGCGCCGGGGTGCCCTTGATGAGGATATCGCGCGTATCGCAGCCGCCGCCCCAGAAAGTAAGGCGGCTCCCGAAGTCACGTTTCAGGGCATCAGCATCCATGCCGCGGCAAGTGATCTGGACAGGGTTGATAGCGTCGAGACCGGCGTCAATCAGGCCGGGCAGCAACTCACGCACACCACCACAGCAGTGAATCATGATCTTGAGGTGAGGCGCGTGCTGTTTGACCATCTGCCACATAGCGCGCTGGCGGGGCTGGAAATACTCGCGGTACATGCCGGGCGATACCTGCGGGCCGGACTGCATGCCCAGATCATCGCCGAAGAGGATAATGTCAATATGGTTGGCAACCGCCGTGAGGTAGTGGTCCAGGTTGCGCAGGTGTATTTCAGTCAGCTTGTCGAGGAACCGGTGGGCGCGCTCGGGCTCGCCGGCTAACAGCATGAGGAAGTTGTCGTTGCGGTAGAACCATTGGCCGAATTCGAGCAGGTTCCCACCAAAGAGACCGATGATCGCGCGGTCGGTCTGCCCGCGCAGCTTGCGCGCCCCCTCGGCCAGCAGGGCAGATCCATCGGGGCCGGCGACGATTGGCCCGGGCGGAGAGGCGATGCCCGACCACATGCACTCGGCGAACTCGGCCTCCAGCCGGTCCAGGTCCTCGCGCTGCAGGAACGGGAAGGTCGCCTGCTCAAAATACCATACCCCTTCGGGCATGCGTGCGATCACCTTGCCGGTCACACTGGAACGCAGGACCCATTCACCGTTGAGGCGGTCCGGTTTGGCCCAGGCGGGCATATAACAGGGCGTGCCGTCGGGAAGCACCCAGTCGGTCCAGTACTTGTCCTCGCGCGCAAACGCGCGGCCCAGTTCGATGGTGTCAACCTGAAACCGCTGCAGCACGTCTTCATCCACGATGGCGAGTTGCTGGACGGGGTCATAGACGCGAACAGGCTTGCCAGGCAGGCCAAGGTGTCGGTGCAGTCGGGCGTAAGCCATCGCGGCAATGCCCGAAGAGCGGTGGCCGGAGAGATCAATCGGCACACGGTCAGGCTCTTTATGGTTCAGCGCAGTGAGGACTCGTTCACGTGAGGTCATAAGTGCGACATCCGCTGGTATCGTCGTTCGACACACAGCCTGCCCGCGGGCTGTGGAGAGGTCAAAGCAAAAGGCAAGCGCCGGAGCGCGGGGTCAGAAGACAGGCTCTCAGCCTTGGAGACGCGCCTGGATTGCCCGCCACCACCAGCACCAGTCCGCCAAACCCCGGTGCCGGCAGTAAGCCTTCAGGAAAAGAACGGCATACCGAACGGGGACTGCCGGTCGAACGGCGGCATCCCGGGCCAGCCGCGCGAGATCGGCGACCGCCCGTGAGCGTGCTGCAAAACGCACCCGGCGCACGCCATCCAGGTCAATCAGATGCGGCTGCAACTGAGCATCAAACAACACATTGGTTGCCTTGAGATCGCGATGCGAGAAACCCGCGTCGTGCAAACGGGCAAGCACCTGCCCCAACCGCCGCAGCGCCCCCTCCAGTTGCGGATGGTTCTGCTCGATCAGCGCGGCGAGGGTGATTGCGCCCGGGATTTCCTCCATAAGCAGATAAGCGCGCAGGGGCCAGCGCAGTCGCCGCCTTTCGCCTGCCGCCAGCACCCCGGCAGTGGCGACGCCTGCCTGTTCGAGCCACAGGCCATGGCGAAAGGCGCGCCGCGCCCGCGACGACCGGAGGCAATCGCGCAACCGGTGCAGCAACTTGCCATAATTCAACCGGCGCAAGACCCAGCCTGTCTTCACCTGCCGCGGAATGCGCGCGAGGGTGACATTGCGCGAGTGCTTGAGACGTAAAGCCGCCTCGCGCAGGTGCGAATCCGGATCCCGCAGCACCGGGAGCATGTCCTCCGCCAGGAGCGCCGGGCGAACAACCCAACACAGCGGCCCCGCTCGAACAGGAGCAACGGGCTCAAGCACGCCCCCATCCAGCCGCCGCAGCAATCCGCGCGGATTGGGCGCGGCTTTGCGCGCCCGACAGTACTCGGCCAGAAACCACAGTCGCTCGCGCGTCGTGGCTGGGCCCCGCGTGAGCAACCGCCGCAGATCTTTCACCGCCCGACGCTGCGTAAACCACGGCCGGCGCACCAGCGCATCAAGGTCTATCAAATACAGCTTGGGACGAGGCCCGGCGGGAAACTGGATCAGCAGATTATTGCGGTTCGCGTCCGAGTGCGAGAGCCCCGCATCGTGCAGTTTCGCAAAGCAGCGGGCGAGCGCGCGGAATAGGGGAACCCGGTGTGTGCCCTGGGCAAGGGAGCGGTCGCACTCGAACCACGTTCGAGCGTCCGGAATCTCCTCAGTGACCAGCCATGCGTCGCGCAGCCAACCGGCAACCCGGCGTTCCCCCGCCGCGACCGGCGGGGCCGTGGGAATGCCCAACCGCTGCAACTCGGCACCGATGCGGAAAGAACGGACTGCCTTGGAGCGCCGGAACAACCGCTTGAAACTCTGCCAGGGGTTCGCGAGGTAGCGTTTGATGAAGACGTTGCCGCCTGGAGCCGGCAGCCTCGCGCGAAAGACCTCGGTAGTCCGGCTGGGCGGATCCCGGACGACACGCTCCGCGGGCGGTTTCACCAGCGGATCCGGGGACGCCCAGACAGGCTGCATCGCCGGCGTGGCATGCGCCCCCAGAACTTCCCAACGCCAGCGGCCCACCGTTATCCGGCGGACAGGATCGGCGGCGGCGTTCTGCGTTTGTTCCACACGCGGCTTCATTGCCCATCATTCAGCAACCCCTCAGCAACTCCAGGAGTTGCCGGGAAACCCTGCGCAAGTCGTGATGCTGCTCGACAAAGCGGCGTCCCGCCTGCCCGAGCCTCAAACGCTCCGAGGGACACTCAATCAATCGCTGCAAAGCGGTCACCCATTCCTCATCAGTCTCGACCGCGATGCTGTTCTCAGCGTTGAGGAACTCCGCGGTTGCTCCGCGGATATTGCCCACCACGGGCACTGCACAACTCAGATATTGCAGCGCTTTAATGGGCGACTTGCCCATCGTGTACGGATCACTCTGAAGTGGCAGCAGACCGATGTCGAGCCCTCTGACGAACTCCGCCTCTCGCCGTGGAACGAAAGGCACATGTTCAAATGGAAAACTGAAGTCTGGCCGCTGACCGCAAAGCACGGTCAACCGCCCGGCGGGATTGGATTGCACAACCCGCCTCAATACGTCGCACAACCGCTCCAAGTGCCACAAGTTGCCCGGCGAACCGCTCCAACCGATGCGAATGGCGCCGTCGGCTCGTTCAGTGCGGGGCCGCCAGGTCTCCAAATCGAGTCCCATAGGCACGACGGTTACCTGCGGATTGTGCCGCCGCGCATACGCCGCCAGGTGCTCATTCGCGGCGAAGACTCGCTGAACCCGGCGCAGCCAATAACGAATACGGTGATTCACTCGCCACTGTGTCCACCACGAATACGGCCGGCGGGGCCGCGTCCAGATGGCATCATCGAAGTCAAAGAAGACAGGCTTGCCTGCGTTGAAGATTCGTCGCGCCAGCCGCCTAGGCAGCAGCGCCTTCTGGTTGATGATCGCATCATATGCGCCCAACCCCCGCCAGAAATCCGGCGGCACATTCCGAACCCCCGCAATCTCCAGGCGGTGTCCCTCCGCCGCCCAAAAACCTTGGCATGCGCTGTACCGGTATGTGGTGCTCGCCGCATCCGCCGCTGCGTAGGCCAGGACAATTGCCTTCATGGGACTGGCCAACGGTCAGTGGCCGACTGATGCGTTTCCGTCGTTGCAGCGCGAGACACGGCGTTGGCTAGATGAAGGCCCGGGTCATGGGACCGTGGCCAAGCCCCGAGCCAGGAGTTCTTCGCCAATCCTGTCCGCCAGCCTGCGCGCGAACACCGCGTTGTAGTGAACCTCATCCAAATAGAATGACTCCGCAGCTCCTTCCTGCAAATCCGCACACCAGATGAACGACTTGTCGCCGGCAAATTCGCCCCGGCAATCGTTCATCCGTTCGTAAACGAACCGGGCATTCTGGTGCCTGCGGAAGCCGCCGTCCTTGAACTGGTGATGCTCCAGGTTGTACTTATACGTCGGCACGGGTTGCCAAACGAAAGCCGCCCGAACACCATAAGCGCCCGCGAGCGCTTTGGCCGTTCTCAGGTTGGCCTGGTAGCGTTGCACAACCCGGTCGGCCAACTCCCGGGACTCATCCTGCCCCATGCCTTTCCCGGTCGCCTCTTGCGCCCGGCTGGCGGGCACCGACGGCTGCATCCACTTCTTGTTGGCCTCCATCAGTTCCTGCACTCGCTGGCTGAACTTCGGCAGGTCATCCACGTAAACCGCATCATTCAGCCCATCCATGAACACCGCCATGCTCGGGACATGGCCGGCGGTGAGCAACCGCATGAACAAAACCACTTCCTGGCTGGAGTAGTAATACGCGCGGCCGAAGTTGTACACATTTGCGCGCGGGTTGACATGGGTCCGCAACCAGGCCTGCAGGAACGAAGCCACCGTCTGGCCATCGGGCAGGCCATACCCGAACGCCGTCGAGCCGCCGAAAAAGAAGACATTGAACGCATTGGTATCCGGCGGCCACGCCGCCTGGTTCTGGGAGTGGCGAAAGCCATTGGCGGACACGTTGACGAACCGGCCCGTGTACGGTCTCTCGCTGAACTGTGTGAACGCCTCAAACACGCAGGGGCGTGTCCAGGTTTCCCAAAGCAACGTGCGCACGTCCTCTTTGCCCAGGTCAGGATAGGCGCTAAAGACCCGGTTGCCGTACTTCCTCTCGACGGGAGAAACACGTGCTCTCGCAGCCAGCCCGCGCTTGGCTTCCCGCGCCAGCAAGAACACGCCCCCCCCCACCGCCCCCAGCAGAACGCAGTTCAACAGCGTCACCGCGCTGGCGACATACCAGCGCTTGAGCTTCTGTATTCGAGGACTGGGTTGCGTGGTCATGACATGCCAGGCGAATGCGCATCGTCAATTAGGCCATAGGATACGCCATGTCAACGCTTTTCGAGGGTGTTTTGCGCGCGAACTGCAACGCGGCTTGCCAATGCCCGGGCCTGTTCTGCACCAGCAGGCGCGGCGGCAACATCTTCTTGCGCCGCCCTTCGCCACCATGCTGCACAGACAACCCGCCCGCCCGCTCGTTCTGAAATTGCCATTGGGTTTGACTGGAAGTCTCCTTCATTTCAGTGATACTGGCGCCTGCGTGCGCATCGGCATCATCAAAAGCAATTTCTTCCCGTCCGGCGGCGGGTCGGAACGCTACACCAACGGCCTGGTGGCCCAGCTTCGGGTCCGCGGCCACGAAGTGCACGTGCTGGCGGCGCGCTGGGATGAGGCAGCCCCCTCCGCCGGCGTCACGCTCCATCGCGTGCCGACGCTTCGCTGGCCGGCTTTTGCGCGGGTGTTATCGTTCGCATTGAATTGCCGGCGCGCGGTGACCGCAACGGGCTGCGACCTGATCCTGAGCAACGAGCGCACCCTTCGCCAGGATATCTGCCGCGCCGGCGGCGGGTGCCACCGGGAATGGTTGATGCAGCGACGGCGTTACCACCCCGGTCTGGCGCGGCCGCTGGCCGGGTTGAATCCGCTCCACCGCACCCTGCTCTGGATCGAGAAGCAGACCTTCTCGCCGGCGAACACCCGCGCCGTCATTGCCAATTCCCATCGCGGCAAAGAGGAAATCATCCGGCACTACCGCTTCCCGGCCGAGCGCATTCATGTAGTCCACAACGGCACCGATTGCGCCAGTTTCCGGCCCCCTCCGGACAAACCTGCGCGCGCGGAAACCGTCCTTTTGCTCGCCGGTTCGGGATTCGAGCGCAAAGGCCTGGAGTTCGCCCTGCGGGCGCTGGCGCGGCTGCCGGAATCCGTGCGCCTGGAAGTCGCCGGCAAGGGCAACGCCGCGCCCTACCGCCGGCTCGCCTCACACCTTGGCGTCGCTGACCGGCTCCATTTCCTCGGCAGCGCGAACCGCATGCAGGAGGTCTATGCAAACGCCGACGTCCTGGTGCATCCGGCCCTCTACGAGCCGTTCAGCAACGCCTGTTTAGAGGCCATGGCCTGCGGGCTGCCGGTGGTCAGCTCGCGCGTCAACGGCGCTTCGGAAATCATCCACGCCGGCCTCAACGGCAATGTGGTCGAGGACCCGGCGGACAGCGCGGCGCTCGCGACGGCTATCGAGCCGTTCCTGAATCCCGCCGTGCGCGCCCGGGCCGGCGCCGCCGCGCGGCAAACCGCCGAGGCCTTGCCGATGTCGCTCAATGTGGAAAAGACACTCGCGGTAATTGAAGGACTGCCCAAGTCGCCCATTCCACCGGCAAGCCATCGTTGACTCTCCACGGCGTTGGGGTTGTTCGGCCGCGCCCCTTTTGCCTTTCCTGCCGGAAACAACCGCGCGCCGTTCACCTCCACGGACGCATTATCTTCTTAACGCGATGCTTCCAATCGTAGTAATGGAACGCCAGTCGCATCCACCCCGCAAAGCGGATGCCCGCCTCCCCAAAGTAGGCGCCCAGGAACTGCTCGCGGCCCTTCCACGCCAGGGGGTGACAGAGCCGCATCAAGTCCGCCAGCCGCTGGCGAATGCCGATACTCTTCGTGCCGACACGCGCGCGCCCCGTGTCAATCAGCGCGAACTCAAGACCCCCGTCGTCCGTTCGCCGCAGGAGCAGGTTGCCGGCCGACAGGTCGCGATAAAAGACGCCGCGCGCATGCATCTTGGCCAGCAATGTCGCGATGCGCCCGAACAGGTCGGCGGCGGGCACCCCGAGAAATTCTGCCGCTCCGTTGTTAAACGCGTAGAATGCCTGCCGCGCCGATGAACCCCCTTCAAATGCGGCGCAGAGGTAGTAGCTCTCATGCGCGTGCGGCCGCGCCGGGTGCTCCAGCCAGGCGACGGGCTGTGGCGTGGGGATTCCCCGGCGCAGGAGTTCATGCGCGCCATTCCAACTGCGCAGCGCCTTGCCTGCCCTGGACCTTTGCAGCCACCCGCGCAGCCCGGTCGCAAGCCGGAAATGTTTTACCACAAGCTTGTGGCCGGCATCCCAGGGCGCCGCCACAGACCAAACGCGATTGCGCTTGTTGCGAAGGACCTTGGCCGCAGTGGAATCCATCGGCGCCAGCCGGCCGGGCAGTAGCGCGGCAGGATCAGTCTTGTTCCCCGCCAAACGCGCCAATACAAGCCCTCGCCAATCAGGCTGCTTTACCGGGGCGTATTCCGCTTCTCCACCGGCCGAGAGGCGAACGCCCGCCATCGAGCCGGGCGAAGGATGCAGGCGAATCGAGGCCCCCGCCTTCCAGCGAAGATAAGTGGGCCGTTGGGTGAACAAGCCCGGCGCCGCGGAGAGAGGCGCCCCCGCGCGATCAAAGACCTCCGCGGCGCCCAGGACGTCCGCGGGGTAGCAATCCGCGGCGGCGGCGCAGTCGCCGTTCCGGCACCAAACCGCGTGCAGCATGTGAGCGGCAGACCCGAACTCGAGTACCTCCAGCGAGCCCTTCGCGGGGATTTTCCGCGTGAAAGTCGTGCCGGCGAGAAACCGGACCACGGCCTGGAATGCGCGGAAGGCGGGGCGAACGCGGTACTCGCCGACCTGGCCGTTGGCCCGCCCGTACAACGTCACGTGAAAGACCTCGGGGAAGAACGTTGTGCCGTCGTCAATCATGCCTTCGCGCTGGCCGATGAGCGGCCCCCAGTAAACCCTTTCCAGGCCGCCCGATGACGCCGCCAGGCAACAATAACGCGCCACATAATCAGCCTGCTGCTCCTCCGCATCCTCCAGCACCCGGCGGATGCGGCGCAAGCTCCACGAAACATGCATGCTGGCGGTCCGCGGCACGCCCGCCCACCGCCCGATTGCCCCCAGCAGCGACGCCTTCTTGATCGTGTTAACCTTGATGCGCGGCGCCCACCAACGCCCCAGGATCTTGTGGTCAAACGCCTCAGGTTCGGTTGCCCGCTCGACGAACAGGTTGTCGGTATGGATAACGGGCAAACGACCACGCTTCCGCAGCGCATGCAGAATTGCCGTGTTATAGAACGGCTCGAAGTCCGTGACATTCGGCCCCGCCAGCACGAGCCCTCGCCCTTGCGCTTCCTCCCAGGCAATATCCCACGCCCGGAGGAACAGCGGCACGGTAAAGCCCGACCAACGCCTGCGATTCACCGTCGAGCCGATCTCGAACAGCTCCGCTCTCCCGCCGAAACGCGCGAAGGCGTCGCGCACAAACTCGCGCCAGCGTTCCGCGCCGCCCGGCTCGACCAGGGATTCGGTCGCCCGCCGCGGCGCCACCAGGTGCAGCGCCACGCGGAACCCCTCGTCCAGCAACCGCCCGACAAAGCGCTCGACCCAGCCACCTGGTGAATCATACCCGTAATCCACGCGCACGCAGCTCAAGCCAAGCTCGCGCAGGCGGGCGACTACATAATCATCACAAGCCGGGTCTTCGGAACTCGCAACGCATACACCAAAGAAGTCCGCCGGCAGGGAAACCGGCAGCCTTGGCTGGTGATGCCACGAGTTGCGCGCCTGCGCAGAGAAGAGGAACGCAAGGTTGGCGCGAATCATCAGCACAGGAGCGGGACCGGTTTTCAAAGCGGGCCGACTCTAGCACCCCCCCTGCACCTTGTCAGCCCTCCGCAGACGCCGGTTGATGATCCGCCGCAGCCGTCGGGCTGGGGAGTGGCCATTCCAGGCACACACATGGCCGCCGGTTTACCGGCACCCCCGACCCGGCTTCCGGCATTTGCTGCCCATAATCCTGCCCTTGCCCCTCGCGATCCAACCTCAGCGCCCAGTCAAGCGGCTCCCGTCCGCTTTGCTATCCGGGCTCTCGCGCCGTGTACAAGGGGTGTACACCGGATGCTCATGGGGTGTACAAGGGATTTTCCCTTGTTCAGCCGGTGAGCATCCGGTGTACACCCGTTGTACACGGCTTGTGGCTGGCCATAGTCACGCCCGGAATGGTGCGGAATATACAAAAAGGGGGGGTAATGCTGGCTGGAGGGGGAGCGTGGCTGTCATAGCCAAAGTCTGGGCGAGTGTCCAATAAATGGACACTCCAGCAGGGCTGTGGGGGTGTTAAGGTCGGCAGTGGGAGGGTTGCTGGTTCAACGCTTCTGCGGATGGTTGGGAGATGCCCGGCTCAAGCTCACAGCTCACCATTTGCTTGTGCCGTGCCCCGTTCTTTGGCATTCTACTGTGGCTTACTGATGAACCCGACGGAGAGAGTGCAATTTGTGCATTGGGGCCGGCTGAACGCACCCTTAGCAGCGGAGGTAGCCGTGAGTGCGCTGGACATGTTGCTCGGTTGGCCAGCCTCCGGCGCAAATCCAGCTCCGACTATGAGTTAACCGAACGGCGATGCGGCACGATCGTAATGGACAACCAATATCCCAGTCTGAGCCTGGTCATTTCGGTCTTCAACGAGGCGGACAATCTGCCCCCCTTGCTGGATGAGCTGACTTCGGTCATGCGCCCATTAGGGCGCTCGTTTGAAATCCTCTGCGTGGATGATGCCAGCACCGACGGCAGTTTGCAGGTGTTGCGCCAACTCCGCGCGCGGCACCCTGAGCTGCGCGTCCTGCGCCATCGCGTTAACTCCGGGCAAAGCGCGGCTCAAGCGTCCGGGTTCGCCTGCGCTCGCGGCGAGATCATTATCACAATGGATGCCGATCTGCAGAACGATCCGCACGACATTCCGACCCTGCTCGAGGCGCTCCGGCCCGGCGTCGCCGCGGTGGTCGGCGCGCGCCGGCGCCGGCTGGACAACGCCACGCGGCGAATTTCTTCGCGCATCGCCAACCGCTTCCGCAACTGGGTCACGGAAGACCGGATTGCCGACGCCGGCTGCGCCTTGCGCGCGATGCGTCGTGCGGCGGTCAGGGAACTCCCGGTGTTCAACGGCCTGCACCGGTTCATCCCCACGCTGCTGCGCCGACAGGGCTACCAGGTCGTGGAAATCCTGGTCAACCACCGTCCGCGCACGCGCGGCCGGTCGAAGTACGGCATCAGCAACCGGCTGTGGCGCGGGCTGCGCGACTGCTTTGGCATTCGTTGGTTCGGCGCGCGCGCGGTCCGCGGCGACCGCCTCCTGCCCGAGGAGGATGATTCTCCTGGCGACTAACGCATGGCGACGACGGACCAGAGCAGGGAGCGGGTTGAATCAGCGCCCACGGAGTCTGCGGTTAGGGCAGGCCCGCTCCTGATTCGGGCTTTGGCCTTCCTGGCGATCGCGGTGGCCGGGGCGGCGGCCTACCGGTTGACGCCACTCAAAGACTGGCTTCAACCGGCCGGCGAAGCCGCCGCGTGGGTTCGGCAGAGCGGCTTCTGGGGCGTGGCGGCCTTTCTCCTGGGAATGTCGGCCCTCATTGTGGCGGGGGTTCCGCGTCTGCTGTTCTGCCCGCTGGCCGGGGCGCTGTTCGGCTTTTGGGGCGGCCTGGCGGTGAGCGCCGCCGCCACAATGGCGAGCTATTACGCTGTTTTCCGGGTCATCCGGGGACGCCGGATAAGGGCCGACGACGCCCCGTCATTGCATCCGAAGCTGGCCTTTCTGGCTGGGCGCCCCGGATTGGCAGCGGTGATCGTTTCGCGCATGCTGCCCGTGCCGGGAATGGTCGTCACCGTCGCCCTGGCGATGTGCAATGTGCGCGCCGGGGTGTATCTGATGGGTTCACTCTTGGGGCTGATTCCGGAAGCGGCGCCGCTGGTGCTTCTGGGCGCCGGGGTCCTGCATTCGGCTGCCGACACGCCCGTCAAGCTGGGCTTGGCGGCCCTGGTTTGCATGCTGGTCGCCTGGCTGACGATTCACTACCTTCTAAGACGTTTCCCGCATGCCGGCCAATCCCAGCAACCGCGCCAGCCGCAGTCCGCCCAGAAGGACCAACCGCCAACCGCCGCCAGTCGGCCGGAGTAAATTGAACGCGCAAACGCCCCGCCTTGTCGTTTATGGATTGCATCACCCCATAAGATGAACTCTTCAGGACAGCTTGGCGGGGAGACCTCTTGCGCAGGCAGCAGCCAGCCCTCGTCAAACGAGCATTCGCCCGCGACCATCGCGCCGCTTTCGCTTTTTGCTGCAAGCCGGGAAATGCTGCTGCCGGTTCTTTGGCTCTTCCTGATCTGGCTGGTGGCATTCCAACTGTTGCGCGGGCTTCTAATTGTCGCCACGTGGTCCCATCATGGGGATGCTACCCTGGGGCTGATCTGGCAGTCACTCTTGCACGGTATGCGGTTCGACGCGGCCACGGCTGTTTGGCTCACGCTGCCCTTCGCCCTCTGGCGGCTCTCGCGCGGTTCACCGGGACGGTGGGAATGCCGCCTGGTCTTCAGTGCGTATGGCCTGATCTCGCTGGTCGCCATATTCGCCCTGATCGCGGAAGTGGAGTTCTACAAGGAGTTCCAGATGCGCCTCGGGCCGCTGGCCTACGACTACTTCAGCACCCAGGCGGAGCACAACACGATTGTCCTGGGCATGATCTGGCATGGGTATCCCGTGGTCCGGTGGACTCTGGTGTGCCTGGTCCTTTGGGCGGTGTTCATCTGGATCGCGCGCCGGCTGTTTCGACCGAGGGCCAGCCGCTTTGAGCTGGCCCCTTGCGCCCTGGCTACTGTGCTCCTGGCGGGCGCCGCGGTGATTGGCATCCGGAGCGGTTTTCAGCACGCGCCCCTGCGCTGGGGCAACGCCTACTTTTCCACCAGCACCTATGTGAACCAGATGACGCTCAACGGGCTCTGGAGCCTGCTGGATGCCGCGCGGTCTTCCTCCTCGGGTCAGAAGTTGGCTCGGCAGTGGGAGCGGCGGATGCCACTGGACGAGGCCATCCAACGCGCGCGGCAGGTCGTCGTCCTGCCGGGGGAGAAGCTGGTGGACGCCGGGACCTACCCGCTGTTGCGGGTATCGCCGCCGAACGATGCGGTGGGGAAACGCCCGCGCAATGTCGTGCTCGTGATGATGGAGAGCTTCACCGCGCGGTTCTGCGGCGCCGTGGGCGCGCCGTTCGGCGCCACGCCCCAATTTGACGCGCTGGCCCGCGAGGGGATTCTGTTTGATCGCGCCTTCGCGGTCAGCACCCACACAGTACAAGGCGCATTCTCAACCTTGTGCTCGTTCCCGAATCTGCCCGACAACGACCGGCCCGCCAAGACCTCGACGGGCGAGCAACCCTTCCGGAGCCTGCCCCGGATTCTCGCGGAGAACGGCTGGGAAACCGTTTTCCTCTATAACGGGCTGTTTTCCTGGGACAACATGGAAGGCTTCTACCGCCACCAGGGCGTGCAGCGGTTCATCGGACGCAATGATTTCAAGAACCCGACCTTTGTGGATCAGGACTGGGGGCCTTGCGATTTCGACGTGTTCAACCGTGCGATCGAGGAGTTCTCCGACCTGGCCGCGAAGCGGAAAAGATTCCTGGGCGTCATCCTGACCCTCTCCAACCACGCGCCCTTCGACCTGCCCAAAGTCGAGGGGATCGAGAGCATTACCACCGGCGGCGAACAAAACAACCGGCTCAACGGCGTCCACTACGCGGACTGGGCCGTGGGACAATTCATGGCATCGGCGCGAAAGCAGGAATGGTTCGAGGATACGCTTTTCGTCTTCGTCGGCGATCACGGGTTCGGCGTGCCGCCCAACATCACCGAGGTCAGCCTGCTGCACATGCATGTGCCGTTGCTCTTTTACGCGCCCGCGCTGTTGGCCGGCAGCCCAGGGGTGCGCCATCAGACCGCCAGCCAGTTGGACATCCTGCCTACCATCCTCGGGCTGATCGGGCTGGACAGCCCCCACCAAGCCTTCGGACGCGACCTTTTCCGCCTCCCGGCGGACGATCCCGGGCACGCTTACGTGAAACGCCCGGGCGAACCGATGCTCGGCTGGATCAAGGGCAATGAAATCCTGGTCGCCAGCACCGGCTCGCCAGCGCACCTTTACAGCCTCGATCTCGGTTTCCCGCCAAGCGCTTCCGGCGATCTTAGCGACGCCGAACGCTCTGGAACCGCGACGCTTGTGCGTGATTTGGATGCCTTTGTGGTCACCGGCCTCCACACGCTCAAGCGGCGTCTCGCTTCCGCCAGCAGTCAATAGGCCTCCGGCGTGCCGGGCCCGGCTTCCCGCATGTTCGACTGCGCGGCGCTTTCGAGCCCAGGCGGCCCAGGCGGCGCAACTTGACGTCAGATAGTTCGGGCCATAGCCTCCGGGCGATTGAGCGCGACAACGCATTACGCATCTCCAGAACCTTCTCCGGGTCGGACGGCTCTGCTTGCCGGGCGGAATTTGCCCCGCCGCGCTTCGCCTCGTGAGCGAGCCGGGAGCGGCCTGGACCGGCCCTTGCTGTGAATATTCTTCATCTGATCAGCGACTGGAAATGGACCGGGCCGTCCGAGCCGGTGCTAAACATGTGCCTAGGGCTCCAGCAACTGGGACACGCCGTCACCCTGGCCTGCCAGCCAAGGGCCTGGCGCGAAGCTCGCAGCATCGCCACCTTCGCCCGGGAGCGCGGAGTCAACCTCACGGATCAATTCGAGCTGAACCACCATGCTGTGCTCCGCACCACCCTGCCAGACCTCAGGCGGCTCACACGTTTCCTGCGCCGCAACTCGATTGACGTCGTCAACACGCACCTCTCGCACGATCACCTGCTGGGCGGACTGGCCGCCCGGCTGTGCTCGCGTCGGGTTGTGGTGATTCGCGCCGATCACTACCGTGATTCCTTTGGGCCGGGGCTTCTGAACCGCTGGCTCCTCACTCGATTGGCCGGCGGCGTCGTGACTTTCTCCGAGCAAGCCCGGCTGCGCCTCCTGCGGCAGTTTCGTCTGGCCGAGGAGCGCGTGGTTCGGATCAATCCCGCGTTGGCCCCGGAGGCGTTTGTTCCCGTGCCCGAGGCCCGCCGCCAGCGGATGCGCGCGGAATTGGGCTTTGGCGAATCCGATGTCGTCTTGGGCGTGGTGGCGCGCTTCCAGAAATACCGCAAGATGGATGTCTTCTTCGAGGCGTTCGCCAAGGCCCGCAAGACGGCACCGCAGCTCAGAGCGATGCTGGTTGGACGTGGCAGCCAGTTGCAGGAAACGGTTGAGAACCCCATTCGCCGCATGGGCCTGGAATCGCACATCAAACTGGCCGGCTACCTCACGGACCGTTACCGGGAGGGTCTGGCGGCGATGGACGTGTTTGTGTTCCTGATTGCGGGCTCGGACGGCACCGCCCGGGCGATGCGTGAGGCCATGGCGTTGGGCCGGCCGGTCATCGCAAACAACATTGGCATGCTGCCGGAGCTGAACGAATCAGGGAAGACCGGACTGATCTTCAATGACACCGCGGACGATCTGGCCCGGTGCATGGCGCAGCTCGCCTCAAACCAGCCGCTGCGACAGGAGCTGGGCAAAGGCGCCGCGCTCAAGGCGCAAACAGAATTCTGCCTGGACAAGCAAGCCGCAGCCCTGACGGCCTTCTACACGCGCCGGCTCCAGGCCGCGGGCGGGACGGCTTGAACCCACCGCAAACCGGCGCCGTCCTAACCGAAGGCTCGGGCAATTCCGGCCCGCAGCCGAAAACGCAGCGCCAGCCAGTTCCGGGTGTGGCGTGTGGGTCGAAACCGCTTCAGCCGCGCCAGGAAGCCGTCAATCTCTCCCTTCGGCAATCCATACTTCAGCAGACACTTCTCGCAGTCCAGGCCGCTCCGCAACTGCACAAGCCGCCGGATGAGGCTCAGCAGGTCAAACCATGCCATGGGGGTGCCTGTGACCGCTCCGGGGAAACACACGGCGCGCGCAAGATCAATCAAGTGGAAATCATATCCCCCGCCCGAACGCGCCGTGACCAGGATGTTCTTGGGTGAGAGTGCCCCATGATACACGCCGGATTCGTGCATGCGGCGCACCACCCCGAATAGCGGCAGCAGCTCCTCCGCGCCCAGCCCCTGCTCGCCCCGGGCCAGCCTTTCCTTGAGGTTAATCGCCCCCGCAATCTCGCGCGTCACGATCAGCTCGAACCGTCCGTGTTCTGGCGCCGTCCCCCAGCCCCATAGCAACGGCGCGCTGCACGGCACGCCCGCATCCGCCAGGACACAGAGCGCCGAGAATTCCCGCTGAACCCGGACGCGCCGAAAACCTCGCAGAGACTGGTGACGCCAGCTCCGTCGGCGGTACAATTTCACCACCCCGCCCTCGCCCTGGCCCGGCAGCGTCAACTTGAGCCGCCAGATGAGTGTGCTGTGTTCATCTTTGATAAGGGGACTCGCGCCGGGAAACGCCAGCGCACGCCGGATCTGCTGCGGCAGCGCACCCAATCGGGAATCGCCGACGGTGAAGGAGTATCCGTCGTCCTGGGGATGGGTGTTCACCGCTTGATGAGCAGCGCGTAGCGGTGGCCTGAGCCAACCCACGACAGCGCCGGACACGCCGCCATCCGCGCGCCTTGCCGGGCCGCGATGTCCCGGACTTCCTGCCTCGTCATTGTGTACTTGGGGCGCTTCCCGCTAAAGCGGCAACGAATCCGCCGCAGCAGGTTCTTGAGCGAATGGTAATCGAAGAAAGTCAGGATCACGAAACGACGCGCCACGCGCAGCAGCTCGGCGACCAGCCTTTGCCGCTCGGCCGGATGCGGCAGGTGGTGGCACAGCCGGACGCATACCACCCCGTCCACCGCTGCGTCCCGGAACGGAATGCGGAGCGCCGAAGCGGTCAGCCAGACTTGCGGAGTGTTGCTGCGGCTGTTCTTGCGGCCGTACTGCACCTGGCCGAGCGCCACGTCCGCCTCGATCATCAGATCCGAACAGGGCGCCATTGCCGCGCTCAGCCGACCACCGCCGCAGGGTAATTCCAGCAGCGTGCGGCAGCGGGCTTGCGACGCCAGCAGCCGGCTCAGCAGTTGATACTCTCGCCGCGTGCTCCACCGCTTAAGCAACTCACGCTCATACTTCGTATTGTAATCTGCCGCCGCCTCCACCTGCTGATACTCTTGCTGGTAAGACGTGCGGCTCGGCCCTCGGTGAGCCGCGATTTCCGGTTCCGGCTCGTCCATCACTGCCAACAGCGGGATGCCATCATGAACCGGGAACATTCTCTGGCAGCCGCCACATCCCATGTTCGGCCCCGCCAACTCGAGCCGCCCCCCGCAATGCGGGCAGGCGAGCAGTTCCTGGATGGTGGCCAAGCTGCTCTGGTCAAGCTTCTCGGGGCTCATAAAGGTTCAAAGGCCGTATGTTCTCTCACTGCGCCGCGAGCTTAGCCGCGCGCCCAATCATACCACTTCTTTATAATAATCCCCAAACCTTAGCCTTGTGAACAGGAAAGGCATCAATTGGTGAGGAAGGTATTGACACAAGGTCACCAACATGGTGATGTAGAGGTATGCCGGTATATACGAAGCGCAAGACCCGACTCCACGTCC
>Ga0209201_1001179_pt1 | contig 31602 bp, 24 predicted proteins | sample AD_UKC055_MetaG_FD_184411 | JGI IMG/M metagenome (GOLD analysis project Ga0209201, IMG submission 184411) | Active sludge microbial communities of municipal wastewater-treating anaerobic digesters from USA - AD_UKC055_MetaG (SPAdes) (version 2) | ecosystem: Engineered > Bioreactor > Anaerobic >... | reverse complement strand
CCGCAAGTAGGATTGAAACTCTCCGCCTTCGAGCCACTGGTCGTCGCTCAACGCCAGCACGCCGTTTCCGGGCTCGTACTGGACGAAGATGCCCGGCACGTTCGCGCTCGGACCCGCCGATGGGGTTCCGGCCAAGTCAATAGACGTAACGAAATAGGCGCATTGCGGGTTGTCCGGCTCCTTCACTGGCTCGACCTCGACCGGTTCGCAGGTGGTCAGATACATTTTGGCGCCCGCCGCGTTGAGCGAGACGATGTTGTCAAATGCGAGGCCCGCCGTGCCCGCGAACACCCGGTCAGCAAGGTCAACCATGGCGAGCCCTTGATCCGCTGTGTCCGGGCCCAACACCGTATCGTAACTGTCGGCACGGCAGCGCAATACCAGCCTGTCTCCCAGAAGGAAGACCGCATCCGAGTGATATGAGGGGTAGAACGGCCGTCCAATAATGGCATCGGCCGTCGAGGCGTCGCGGTCGACTTCCGGGACCGGGCCATAGGGATACACCGGCCAATACCACCAGTAAAGCGGCTGGACCGGTACCTGGAGGGTGTCAAGTACCAGAGGCTGCGCCGGGTTCGAGCAGTCGACGATGGCCACCGTGTAGTAGGGCGACTCGACCCAGCTGGCCCCCACGAGAACAACCAAGTTCCCGTAGACCACCGTGTCCACCAGTTCGCCAATCTCGACTTCGACTTCAGCGCCGGATGCTTTCGTCAGTTCGGTGGGTCGAACGACCGTCTTCCCCGTGTCGTAGTGGGCAATCACTTCGGCGCCCACTTCCGGCGTTACCTCAAGAAAATCGGCGACATATTCGGCAAGCACGAGCCGGTTTGTGACGGACGGCGCGTCCAGGTTGCTCCCGTCAATCGTCACCAGCTGTTCCATCGTTATGCCGTAATAGTTGCCTTCGTAGTCGAAGGAACGAACCGCGGCGCCCGTGAGGTCGACGTGGCCGCGCACGGATAAGTCTTCGGGCGACCACGACACGAACTGAAGCCGTTCATACCCGCCCGAATCGTTCCAGCCGCTGAAGGGGACTATCAGAAGGTCATCAAACACCGAGAAAGCCTTGACATCGCTGTAAGCGCTGGACCAACTCCACGCCTCTCCGAACGAAACACGGTCAATGAGCGCCGGGCCGCCGGGGTCCGCCACGTCAAACAGACTCACGCACACGCGCTGGCCTTCGGTATCGTCCACGCCCAGCGCGATGAGCCGGTCGCCGCGCGGTTCAATATGCGTGGACCATCCGGGCACCTCCAGTTCACCCACGAGAGTGGGCGCGGCGGGATCCGACAGATCAACCACGAACAGCGGATCCTTGACTAGAAAAGTCACGATATAGGCTTTGGGCCCGTCAAACCGGGTAGCGAACACCGATTCGCCTGACGCGCGTTCCAGCTCAAGTTCCGCAAGCACCGTGAGATTGTCGGGGTCCGCGAGATTGATGGTCGTGAGAAAGACGCGCCGCTGGTCTTCCCAGGCGCCTGTCACGACGCGCAACGTCCCTTCCCACGCGTCCAGCTTGTAGCGGTCCGCCACGTATCCGCGCACATCCACCGAGCCGCGTACCTCCATCGTGCCTTCTGGGTCGCTGATATCCACGTAGGTGATCGTGGTCGGCTCCGAGGTCCACTGGGCCGAAGACGCCACGAAAATGGCTGTCGGCGTAGCCTGGATCACGTTGCCCGTTCCGCCAAACGAGACCTGGTCCGCCTGATAGATATTGTCCGCGTCTGCCACGTTAACGCTGGTCACCCACGAAGCGCTGGATTGGTCTTTCACGGCGACCACGCCGTCCCAATACCAGTCGAACTCGGCGCAGACCGCGTAGAGGACGTCGCCGACCAGCCGGCTGTCGACAAAATCGCCTTCCAGGGCAATGGAGGAAAGGAGTTTCGCGGATGCAGGCGCCGAAACATCGGCGATGAACAGCCGGCCCTGAACGGTATAGTTTATCGTGTTGCCGTCCGTTTCGTAGTTTGTTGCCTGGCCGACGAGGACATAGGCGCGGCCGTCGCGCACGTACAAGTCCCTTGGATACCCGTAAGTTGGAAGCTGGGCCAGGACTTCTTCGGTGTCCAAGTCGACCAGGGTCAGCCCCCGGTATTGATTCAATACGTAAAGAATGTTGGCATCTCGTCGGAAGACGTCGGGCTCGGTCACTTCGCGCGAGACATCTCCACCTTCTTGTCCTTCCCCGTCGGCTACGGCGTCTGGCGCCTCATCCCACCTCCACCATCCGTAGTTGCTTTGGCGCAGATCGGCGCTGGTGAACTGGTAACCGGTGTCTTCCGGCAGCACGAACGGACAGCCCACGGCTACCGCTAACACCACAAGAGCACAAGGGATTGAGAAGTATCGGCGCATGACCGTTCTCCTTGGTAAGCAGGGCTTCTTTCGGGCGGGCCTACAGGTTCAGATCGAGCCCTCGATCGCCCCATACTCAGCCTCAAACGATACACCCTTATGCTTATTCTACCACCAGGAACAGCCGCTATTACGGTTTCTTTCGCGGTAGAGATGACAGCCTTCGAGGCAACGTCGAAGAACTGGCAAGACGAGAAGACGGGGGTTCACAACGGGGAGCCTACGGAGAGCGCCGGCGGGCAACGACTGTCTGAGTTGCGTTGCCCCCGCCAGCCAAGGTCTCGTCGTGATTGATGGGGGCCGAGTGTTCCCGCCAGAAAAGGGGGCATGTTGGCTAAACCATTGCATTTGCTTGGGTTCATTGTGATCGGGAACGTTGAATTGCTTTCCGTTACGTGGTAAAGTACCCGTTTCTCGTAGGGGTAATGCTTGTCTTCTTGAGAAAGAGCAGATTGTTTCGGTGAATCCTGCGAGAGTTCTGGGATTCAGGAGTATCGAACGCGATGCCAACGTACACGTACGAGTGCCGCAATTGTCATCACACGGTGGATGTCTTTCACGCGATGACAAAGTCCCCCCGCGTGAAATGCCCGGCCTGCGGCAGTTTGCGCATGAAGCGGCTGCTTGGAACAGGCGCCGGGGTCATCTTTAAAGGTTCCGGCTTCTACGAAACGGACTACAAGAACGGGCGCACAAAAGGCAAGTCGACGGAAGAAAAACCTGCAAAGGGCGAAACTGCCTCCAAGAGCGAAAGCGCTTCGAAACCCGAGAGTGCGGGCAAGTCCGAATCCTCGGGGAAAAAGAAGCCGGATGGCGGGAAAGCGGCGTGAAACGCGCTCGAAATCTGCATACAGCTTTGTATTGCATAGGGTCACTCACTTGCCGGCGGCAGCGGTGAGTCGTTCCGGTCCTCTACGCGCGAGCGGCGTGGGTAGAGAATGCAGGGGGGGAGGATCGTTCTGTTTTTGCCGCAATCGCCGTGCAGACGGCAGCGAAAAGAGGTAAGAGCTGTGAACACCGCGGAAATCAAAGCATTAAACGACCGGTATATAATCAACACCTACGGCGAGCGGAAGCTTGCTTTCGTCAAAGGTTCGGGAACCCGCCTGTGGGATGCCGACGGCAAGGAATACCTCGATTTCTTCGCGGGAATCGCCGTGGTCAGCCTGGGCCATTGCCATCCTGCCGTCACGGAAGCCATTTGCCGCCAGGCGGGCACTCTTGTGCACGTGTCGAATCTGTACTACATCGAGCCGCAGGTCCGGTTGGCGCAGCTTCTCAGCGCGCACTCGTTCGCCGGCCGCTGGTTCTTCGCCAACTGCGGCGCCACGGCGAACGAATCGGCCATCAAACTTGCGCGGCGGTACTGGGCGGAACAGGGGACGCCCAAGCCCCATATCATCGCGGCCGAACATTCGTTTCACGGCCGCACGCTGGCCACCATCACCGCCACGGGCCAGAAGAAATACCAGGCAGGATTCGAGCCGATGATGCCCGGGTTCAGCCATGTTCCGTACGACGATGTGGCGGCTCTGGAAGAGGCCATCACCCCCGAAACCGGCGCCATCATCCTCGAGCCCATCCAAGGCGAAGGCGGCGTGCGCGTGCCCCGCGCGGACTATCTGCCCGCTGTCCGGCGTCTGTGTGACGACCGTGGACTGCTGCTGATCTTCGACGAGGTTCAGACCGGCATGGGGCGCACCGGAAAACTGTTTTGTCATGAGTACGCGGGCATAGCACCGGATATCATCACTGTCGCAAAGGCCTTGGGCAACGGTGTCCCTATAGGCGCCATGGGATGCACGGAAAAGGCGGCTTCGGGCTTTGCGCCGGGGATGCATGCCACGACGTTTGGCGGGAACCCCTTGTGCACGGCGGCCGCGCTCGCAACCCTCGAGGTGATGCTCGCAGACGGCTTTCTCGAGGGCGTGCAGGAAACCGGCGCGTATTTCATGAACGCGCTCGCGGAGCTGGCTGCCAAGCACCCGGTGATCAAGGAGGTCCGCGGAAAAGGGCTCATGATCGGCGTCGAGATGCGGGATGCGGTCGCGCCCGTGCTGGCCAGGATGCTCGAGGCCGGCATCGTGTGCGGCCCGGCGGGACCCAACGTCCTGCGTTTTGTGCCGCCGTTGATCGTTACCAGGAGGGACGTCGATCGCGTGGTTTCCACCCTGAACGCAGTATTGGGAGAGGTCTGATGTTTACCGACTTTCTATCTCTGGCCGACCTGACAACCGCCAACATACTCGCATTGCTCGAGCTGGCCGACCTGCTCAAGGCCGATTTGAAAGCGGGCAAACGCGAGCATCCTCTGGAAGGCCAGACCCTCGCCATGATTTTCGAAAAACCTAGTCTGCGGACCCGCGTCACCTTCGAGACCGGCATAAGCCAGCTGGGTGGCCACGGGATCATGTTGGAAACGGGGCATATCCGCTTAGGAGAGCGGGAATCCGTGCCGGATGTGGCCCGCAACCTCGAACGCTGGGTGGACGGCATCGTGGCCCGGACGTTCAGTCATGAGACAGTGGAACAACTTGCGGCCTACGCACGGATACCCGTCATCAATGCGCTTACGGACAAGTTGCATCCCTGCCAGATCCTGGCCGACGCCCAGGCGCTTCGCGAACACAAAGGCGCGTTCGAGAATCTGAAACTCACGTTCGTGGGCGACGGCAACAACGTCTGCGCCTCGTGGTTCCATTTCGCGGCGCGGGTCCCTCTGAACGTAACGCTGGTCTGCCCGCCGGGGTACGAGGTCGATCAAGACATCTTCCGGCTCGCCCAACGCGAGGGCAAGGGCGAGGTGACGATAACTCACCAACTGGAGGAAGGCCTCGCGGGCGCCGACGCCGTGTATGCGGATGTGTGGGCCAGCATGGGGCAGGAAGCCGAGAGCGCCGAGCGCGCCAAAGCCTTCGCCGGCTACCAGGTGAGCGCGCGCGTCATGGGCATGGCCAAACCGGACGCCGTGTTCATGCATTGCCTGCCGGCTCATCGCGGCGAGGAAGTCACCAACGAGGTCATGGACAGCCCGCAATCGATCGTCTTTGACCAGGCAGAGAACCGTCTGCACGCGCAGAAGGCGGTCATGCTCACCCTTATGAAGAAAGACGCCCGTGGTCTGAATCGGAAACAGAAGCAACACGCCGGCGCGTAATGCGGCGGCGGTGTTCAGCAGGGAGTAAACGCTATGGCGGCGAAGATAAAGAAGATCGTTTTGGCGTATTCGGGCGGACTTGATACGTCGGTGATTCTCAAGTGGCTCCAGGAAGTCTACAAAGCCGACGTCGTCGCCTTCATCGCGGACATCGGGCAGGGCGAAGAAACCGCGCCGGCTGTCGCGAAGGCCAAGGCGACGGGCGCATGCAGTGTCCATTGCGAAGATTTGCGCGAGGAATTCGTGCGGGACTTCGTGTTCCCCGCGATGCGGGCGAATGCGCTCTACGAGGGGCGCTATATGCTAGGCACGAGTGTGGCGCGCCCGCTGATTGCAAAAGCCCAAATCGAGGTCCTGCGCAAGGAGAAGGCGGACGCCGTAGCTCACGGCGCGACGGGCAAGGGCAACGATCAGGTGCGGTTTGAACTGACCTACCTGGCATTGGAGCCGTCGGTCACGATTATCGCCCCCTGGCGCGACCCCAGATGGGAACTCACCAGCCGCACAAAAATGATAGAGTATGCCAAGACGCACGGCATCGAAGTTCCCGTGACGCTCAAGAAACCGTATTCGTGCGACCGCAACCTGCTCCATCTATCGTTCGAAGGCGGCATCCTCGAAGATCCGTGGGCTGAACCGCCGGCGGATATGTTCCAGCTGACCGTCGATCCCGCGGATGCTCCCGATGCGCCCACGTACGTCGAAGTCGCGTTCGAGGAAGGTACGCCGGTCGCCGTGGACGGCCAGGCGCTTTCGCCGGCCGCGCTGTTGGCCAAGCTCAACGCTGTCGCCGGCGCTAACGGCGTCGGCCGTGTGGATATGGTCGAGAACCGGTTCGTCGGCATGAAATCGCGCGGCGTGTACGAGACACCGGGGGGCACCGTGTTGTATGCTGCTCATCGGGCGGTGGAATCCATCACCATGGACCGCGAGGTGATGCTCCAGCGCGACCAGTTGTCGCCGAAGATCGCCCAGTTGATGTATAACGGATTCTGGTATTCGCCGGAGATGAAAGCCTTGACGGCCTTCATTGATGCGTCGCAACACAACGTGACCGGCACCGCGCGCATCAAGCTGTACAAAGGAAACTGCACGGTGGTTGGCCGGAAGGCGCCGAAATCGTTGTACGACGAGAAGATCTCGACCTTTGAGGAAGATCAGGGGGCCTATCAGCAGGCCGATGCGGGTGCGTTCATCCGGCTGAACGCCCTGCGGCTACGGGTTCGGAACAGGGCAGGATTGCTGTAGCAGCACGCGCACGAGGACACGCGGATGGCGAAGCTTTGGGGAGGCCGTTTTCAGGACCGGGCGGATGCGCTGGTCGAGGCGCTTGGCGAATCCGTGTCGTTTGACGCCCGTCTCGCCCCGTGGGACATCCGCGGAAGTATTGCCCACGCCCGTATGCTCGGCGAATGCAAGATCATCTCGAAGAGCGATGCCCGCAAAATCATTGCCGGTCTTGACGAGATCGCCAAGGAGGTCGCTGCGGGAACGTTTGTGTTCGATGCTTCGCTGGAGGATGTGCATACCAATATCGAGACCGCTCTGGTCCGGCGCATTGGAGACGCGGGCAAGCGGCTTCATACCGCGCGCAGCCGCAACGACCAGATTGCACTCGATGTCCGTCTCTGGATGCGCGACCAGATCGACGCCGTGCGGGAACTGGTGCGCGGGCTGCAGCGCGCGTTTTTGGACATGGGCGAGGCGCACCTCGAGATCATTCTGCCGGGATGCACGCATCTGCAGCATGCCCAGCCTGTGTTGCTGGCCCACCATCTTCTGGCCTACGTGGAAATGCTCGAACGGGACCAGGAGCGCTTCGGCCAGTTGTACAAGCGGGTCAACGTGCTGCCTCTGGGGTCGGCCGCCCTCGCGGGGACGTCCTACCCCATCGACCGCAAGATGGTGGCCCGCGAATTGGGGTTTGCGCGCATCTCGGGAAACAGCATGGATGCGGTGGCGGACCGCGACCATCTTATCGAGTTCTGCGCGAACGCCGCCATTTGCATGATGCACCTCTCGAGATGGTGTGAAGAGCTGACCCTCTGGTCCACTCCCGAGTATGGATTCATCGAGATCGGCGACGCGTTCACCACCGGCTCGAGCATCATGCCTCAAAAGAAGAATCCCGATGTCGCTGAGCTGGTGCGCGGCAAGACCGGCCGCGTCTATGGCGATCTGATGGCTCTCCTGACCGTCATTAAAGGCCTTCCCCTCACCTATAACCGCGACCTGCAAGAGGACAAAGAGCCGCTGTTCGATGCGTGCGACACCTTGCGGGTGTGCTTGTCCGTCCTGGCTCGCATGACGCCGTCCATAATCGTCCAGGGCGACCGTATGCGAGCGGCAGCCCAGGAAGGGTTCATGGAGGCGACAGATGTTGCCGACTACTTGGCCGAAAAAGGTGTTCCGTTCCGCGAGGCCCATGAAATTGTGGGGCGTATCGTGCGGTATTCCATTGACCACGACAAAAGGCTGCCGGAACTGTCTCTCAAGGAATATCAAGGTTTCTCTCCGGAGTTCCAGGGTGATATTCTGTCAAGGCTTACGCTGAACAGCATGGTGAGCCGCCGCTGTCACGCAGGGGGTACCGCGCCCGCGCGGGTTAGGGCGGCTTTACGTAAGGCGCGGCGTGTAATAGATGCTGGTAACGGGTAATTCCCGAGTATCTGGCAAACGCCGCAGCCGATTATGTGGTAAACTTAGAAATGCAGTCCTAAAACTGGGGATCACGCATGGCCGAACATTCCAAGATTCTGGTTGTGGATGACGAGGCGGTCATCCGCGAGCTAATGTGGGATATTCTTGCGGAAGAGGGCTATCCCGTCGAGGCAGTGTCTAATGGCCGGGCAGCATTGGACTTACTACAGAAATTCGATGATTTTGTCCTGCTTTTTACGGACATTATGATGCCCGAGATGGACGGCATCCAGCTGATCCGTGAAGCCCGCAAACTGAAGCCCACCCTGATCCCCATTGTCATGACCGGTTTCGCCACGCTTGAGACCGCCCGGGCAGCCGTTAAGGAAGGCGCTTACGATTACGTTCTTAAACCTTTCAGTCTCAGTGAGATAAAGCTGGCGGTCGCCAATGCCCTTGAACGATATCATCTGGCCAACGAGAACGCGCGTCTCCGTGAAGTGACGGAGTTGTTCACCTACAGCGAGCAAGTTGTCCGGTATCGTGATGAAGCGGCCTTGCTGGATTTCGTGCTCAAAGCCGCCTTGGAGCGTGTGGGTGCCAAGCGGGGCTCGATCATGCTCACCACCCGCGACGGGCGCGCCCTTGAAGTCGCTGCCAGCGTGGGACTGCCCGAAGAGGCGACCCGCGATTCGGTAAGCATCGGGAAAGGCATATCGGGGTGGGTCGCCCAGCATGCGTCGCCCCTTCTGGTTGAAGATATCGGCAAGGAACCTGAGATCAAGAGCAGGAGCCGCCATCTCAAAGATGCCTCATTTATCTCCGTGCCGCTGGAACGCAAAGCCCCCGTCGATGGCTGGCGGTATCCGGCGCCCGCCGGGAACGGTCCCCGGGTGCTCGCGGTGTTGAATGTCAGCAGCAAGGAAAACGGGCGCCAGTTCAACGAGGGAGACCTGAAAACCCTGAACGTTCTGGCCAATCACGCCTCGATTGCCATCGAAAACGTGCGCCTGATCAACGATATCGAACAATCGCACCTATCCACGCTCACCTCGATGGCGCTCCTGATTGAAGCAAAAGATCCCTATACCCACGGACACAGCCAGCGGGTGCGGGACCTGTCGGTGTTGGCCGCGCGGCGCCTCGGGCTGCCTCAACCCGAAATAGACCTGCTCAACCTCGGGGCAGGGCTGCATGATATCGGCAAGATCGGCGTCAACGACGGCATTCTCAACAAATGCGAGCCGCTCTCCGATCAGGAATGGGATATGATACGCCTCCATCCCATTATTGGATATGACGTGTTGGAACCCGTCCACTTCCTCACCAAAGGCCACCTCGCTCTTGTCCGTTATCATCACGAGCGCGTCGATGGTAACGGGTATCCCGATGGATTGGCCGGCGACCAGCTCCCTGAAATCGTGCGCATCCTGACCGTGGCAGACGCCTTCGATGCCATGTCGAGCAGCCGGGCGTACCGGCGCGGCATGCCGAGCGACCACATTGTTCAGGAATTACGGCGCTGCTCGAACGCTCAATTCGATGCCCGCATCGTCAATCTGTTCATCGACATGCTCCAGACGGGAGAGGTGAGTCTTACGGGCTGAGGTGTTCGAGCCGGTTTCCCCCAGATGCCGCCGCGTTCAGAAATTCCCCACAAGAGCCTCGGGTACGGCGCCTCGTTTGTCAGCCCGGCTGTTGACGTTCCGCTTCGCAAAGACTTGTTCGAGCGCGAAACCGCTGTAGAGTTCAATGACGAGCGGCGTCCACGAATTCGACAACAGCACATGAACGCCCCGCGCGCTCAATTCCCGGACAACCACCGCCAGTGCCCGCTGTTCTGCTTCTCCAAACCCCCCTTTTTGATAGGCCGTGAAGCTGGCCGTGGCTGAAACGGGGTCATACGGAGGGTCGAAATATATGAGATCTTCGGGTTGCGCGCGGTCCAGCGCCGATTCGAATGGCCGCGTCTCTATACAAGCATGCTGCAAGGCCCGGGACACCGCCAGAAGGTTGGCTTCGTCGCAGATTCGCGGGTCCTTGTAACGGCCCATCGGCACATTGAACTCGCCCCGGCTGTTCTCGCGGAAAAGACCGTTAAAACAGGTCCGGTTGAGGTAGATGATCCGCGCGGCCCTGGCAGCCAGCGATTCGGGCTTCGTTGCGCGCACGGCGTAGTAGTGTTCTTTGCAGTGGCACGCCTTATGTTCGCGCAACAGAGCGATGACCTGCTCCACATCGTGCTTCACCCCTTCGTAAGCGGCCACCAGGTTGGGATTGTTGTCTGAAAGGTACGCGGGTTCTTCGAGAGCGCCGTGCCGGTACAGTTCGAAAAACAACGCGCCGCCCCCCACAAATGGTTCGTGGTACCGGCCGAATCCTTCCAGGCGCTTGATACGCCCCATAAGTTCAGGAAGCAGTTGCCGCTTGCCGCCCGCCCATTTCAGAAAAGGTCCGGGCATTCTCATGGGGTCGGATGCCTGAACAAACGGGAGCTGCGTCTGTTCTCTCAGCGAGTCTCTGCGTCCGCTTTCACGCATCGCGGCTTCTCAGACGGATTTCCGCTCGGACGGCCGCCATCCGAACCAGGATTTCACCCGGTACCGCAGTATCATAAGAATCATTTCAAGCCCAAGAAAGAAGGCGCGGACCTTGCTGCCTGTAACCGACGATTCTCCGACGCGCTTGCGGTAGTTTACCGGGATTTCAATGAAGGGAAGGCCGTTGAGGATCGTGAGCAGCATGAGGTGCGGCCCGAACGCCGAGCCGCCAACGGCGAACTGCGGAGCAATCTTTTCATACGCCGCCCGGTGATAGAGCCGCATCGAGCAGCCCACGTCGGTCAGCAAGGTTGTATTGAACAGGAATTCCATCATCTTGCCGACCGCCCAGTTGCCCCACTTCAGGAAGAAGCCCATATTCGCGCCTTCCCACACCAGCTCCCGCTGGGTGCGCGTGCCGAACACAACGGGCACGTCATCCGAATACGCCAGCAGTTTCGCCACGTCGTGCCCCGAAAACGTCCCGTCGGGTTCGGAGATGATGAGCAGGTCCCCTTCCGCTTCGGACAGCCCTTTCTGAATGGCGTGGCCGTATCCCTGCTGCGTTTCGTATACGAGACGGGCCTTGGTCCGCGAGACTTCCTCGTCGGTGCCCTCGGCCGCGTTGTTGTTGACCACGACAACCTCATCCACGTATCCCGACGCGAAAAAATCCTCGATGGCCTCGCGAATCGAGTCCTTCTCGTTATACGTTGGAAAGATAACGGAAACTTTCTTGCCGTCCCACATAACCTGCTACCAATACGTGTACAGCATCGTTTCCGTCAACCAGCACTGGGCAGCCAGAAAACATACGGTGGCCGCCAGCGGACCGATGCTGCGGGTTTCGCGTCCGATGCGGTCGAGCAAGTGGGCCGCAGGGACAACCAAGAACGGGATGATATACATGGCGGACCGTTCGCCCTCGCCGCGGGCAAGGTAGAACAGGTCCAGGACCAACAACGTCAAGGCGAAGAGCAGGAAGAGCGTACGGGTATCCGGCTCGGGCTTCAGTAGACGGCGAAGAAACAGCACGGATACGGGAATTCCCGCAAAATACAGCCAGCACAGGGGATTGAGGAACTTCCAGGCCCACCACGGGAAACGGGGCGTGATGAGGTCGAGGTTCGCCTGATCGGTTTCGAATTGCTCTTTGCATATCCGAAAACAGGCGATGACGTCGAACCCGGACCACCACCTCACGGCGAAATGCGTCGCGATGAAGGCCGTCAGCATCAATGCCGCCGTTTGAAACACGGCCAGACGGCTTCCTCTCTGGAAGAGACGCCACAGGCCCACAAACGCGAAGAACGCTCCAATCGCAACCAGCGAGAATGACAGAAGCGACATCAACGCGTAGAGGAACCCTGCAGCCAGAGCATAAGGGATCGAGCGGCGGTGCAACGCGCGCCAGAACAAGAACAGCGTTGTGAGTGTAAAGGGCATGAACAAAATGTCCGCGCTGGTAGCCGTGAACAGCACGATCGTCGGAACCACCGCGTACAGGGTGCACGCCGTGCGAGCTACCCGAGGCCCCGCCATGTCCCTGGTCCAGAAGTACAGCGGAATGACCGCGGCCGCGCCGAAAAGAATCGTCGTGATGGCCAGAGGCAAGGGCGCCTGCGTGAACGTGACCATCGAGAACACCCAGAGCAGAGCCACCGGACCCGGCGGATGGACCTTCGAGTGCATCGACAGGTGCGGGTGCATCTTGATGTAGTCGCGGAAAAGGCCCTGGAGCGATGTGCCTTTCCCGATATCCACGATGTATTCTTTGTCGTGGCGTTCGTAGGGAGCGGCGATTCCTGAAGGGCCCTCGCGAACCATCGCGAGAGCGGCTGGGAACAAGATGGCGAACACCAACAATCCCGCGACAAAAACGCGGCCCGTCCTGGGTGACCAATTGTCTTCAAACCAGTCCCCTCGCCGCAGACGCCAGAACCACAATGCGAACCCTCCGAGAAACACCGCCGCGGCCGGGAGATGCCAAGGGAGCGACGCAAGGTCGAGCTCAGGACGCAGCAAACCGTAGAACGGCGTGGGATGATAGTAGATGCCCTCAAAGCCCAGGGCCCATACAGCCGCCGCGGCGAGAAGATACCACATGAGCCAGCGCACGTAGACGCCCACAAGACGCTGCGCCGCGTGTGTCTCAGAACCGTCTATGAGGAACCCCGCTGCCATGCGCCGTATTGTAATGGAGACGGGCATGCCAGTCCACTTTGCAAATGATGGAACCAAGACACGATATATGGGGATCAATGACCCGCGCCCCTCATCCGAAACCACTAGGGATTGTGGTAGAACCTTTGACTTGACAATATGTATGCTGTAATATTTTGAACGGCCTAGATATGGTAGAAAGATGAACGTCCCGCGAGACACCTCCTGGTACTACAATCTGGTTTGGCGCAGCACGGCTTCCGGAAGGCGGCTGCGCCGTGCGGTTGTTGTCTCTCTGTTTCTCCACGGCTTCATTCTCGTGGGCGTGTTCATCGTGTTTGCATTCCACGAGCCCCCGGAACCGATCCCCCTGTATCAGGTGCAGCTTCTGGACGATGCGCAGAATATCGATGCGGAACCTGTTGAAGAAGCGGTCGAGCAACCGGAGCCTCAACCGCCGCCGCCCGAGCCCGAACCGAAACCTGAGCCGCCCAAGGAGGAGCCCAAACCCGAACCGCCTCCCCCCGAACCCAAGCCTGAGCCCAAACCCGAACCAAAGCCCGAGCCCAAGCCCGAACCAAAGCCGGAGCCCAAGCCGGAACCAAAGCCTGAGCCCAAGCCCGAGCCCAAGCCCGAGCCCAAGCCCGAGCCAGCCCCGGAACGGCCCGCCGAGGAGGCCGTCAAGCCCGTGAAACCCAAAGAGACGGGTGTGACCATGGAGAATCCGCTCCCGTCCGAACTATCCTATTGGGCGCGGATGGTTCAACGGAAGGTGACTAACTACTGGACCGTCCCGGGCGGTATTCCCATCGATCTGCAGAACAACCAGGCAAAGATATCCTTCTGGGTCGACCGAAAGGGTAATCTCATTGGCCAACCGGAGATCGTTCAAGAGGCTAACGATCCCGCACTGGCCCAGTCCGGGTTGCGGGCGGTGCAGTTGTCTGCCCCGTTCCCGCAGTTGCCCGATACTTACAGCGAACCGGAAGTTCAAGTTGTCTACACGTTTACCCTTGTACGATAGGAGACGTATTGTGAGAAGTTGGTGTCTGACTGTTATCGTAGTGCTTTGTGCCCCTCTCGCCTTCGGTCAGGTTGAGATCGGCACCACGGGGCAAGCCGAGGGCCGCATCCCGATAGCCATCCCGGATTTCTGCACCGCCCCGGGCCAGGAAGCGCTCGGCAAGACCATGGCCAGCGTTCTGGCCTACGACCTTTATTTCTCGGGCATTTTCGGTATTGTGCCGCCCACCGCGTACCCTCCAAACTTCACCGGGTTCACGCGCGACCCCCAAACCATCGATTTCGATGCATGGCGCGGCACCAAGGCCGAGTTCCTCGTGCACGTGTACGTGGTGTCCGACGCGAACGCCCTCACCGCCGAATGCCGTCTTTTCGACGTGTTCTCCGGCGAGATGGTGAGCGGCAAGCGGCTTTCAACGCAGGGCGAAGAATGGCACCGGCTGGTCGCCCACCAGTTCGCTGACGAGATTGTGCGCCACCTGACCGGCGTGCCCGGGTGCGCCTCGTCGCGGATCTGCTTCAGTGGCGGCGCCACGGGCAAGAAAGAGATCTATATCGCCGACTACGACGGAGCCAGCGTGAAGCAGATTACCCAGCACGGCTCGATCTCGATCCTGCCCAAGTTCTCGCCCGACGGCCGCAGAATCGCGTATCTTTCGTACAAAGATCGCTACCCGTTCCTGTACGTTCTGGACCTCCAGACGGGCGAATCGCGGCCCTTGTCCAAGCAGGTAGGGCTCAACGTCGCCCCAGCCTGGTCCCCCGACGGCAACCAGCTTGCCATGGTCCAAAGCAAAGACGGCAACAACGAGATCTACCTGGTGAACGCCGACGGATCCAATCGGCGGCGCATTACCGATAACAGCGCCACCGACACATCGCCCACATTTGATCCGACGGGCACGAAAATCGCCTTCGTGAGCGAACGCGGAGGGGCGCCCCAGATCTATGTGATGAATGTCGATGGCTCCAACGTCAAGCGCCTGTCGTATCAGGGGGGGCGCGCATTCGACCCCGTATGGTCGCCGGACGGCGCCAAGATCGCCTTTGTGATCGAGAAACCCGGCGACGGTCCCGAGATCTACGTTATGAACGCAGACGGCACTGAGGCCAAGCGTCTGACGAACTCAGCCGGAAGCAACGAGTCGCCCACATGGTCGCCCGATTCGCGCCATGTAATGTTCGCATCGACACGGAGCGGACGCTGGGAACTCGGCGCCGTAAACGTTGAGACGGGCGAGGAGCAGCGCATCAGTATCAACGCCCAGTTGGCCTTTCAAGGGCCGACATGGGGACCCCGCAGACAGTAAGCTGCAACCTCGGAGCGCAGGTCCGCACGGCCCTGATTCTTTGTGACACATTGAAAACACGCGCCATTTGCGCGACACTACACCTACCATGGGCGAAAAAACCATCGTACAGAACCGCCGCGCGCGGCACGACTACCACATCCTCGAACACTACGAAACCGGTATCGCTCTCCAGGGCACCGAGGTCAAATCGATCCGCGCCGGCCAGATCACCCTCAAAGACAGCTACGCCGAGGTCGAAGGCGGCGAACTGTATCTCATAGGCGCGCACATCGCTCCTTACGAACAGGGCAACATCTACAACCATGACCCCGAACGGCGGCGCAAACTCCTCATGCACAAGCGCGAGATCATCCGCATCGGCCACACCATCGCCGAAAAAGGGTTCACGCTCGTGCCGCTCCGCGTCTATTTCAAAGACGGCCGCGCCAAAATCGAACTCGGACTCTGCCGCGGCAAACAGACCGTCGACAAACGCCAGACCATCCGCGATCGCGAACAATCCCGCGAAGTCGACCGCGCACTCAAGGATATGAAACGGAAGAAGTAGGCAGGAGCCGTCTACTCCGGTTTGGGACCGGCGTTACGTGTCCTTCAACAGGGGGCGGGGTTTCCACTCCGCCATTCTTCTTTGTCGCCTTCGCCGTGATTTGGCGATGGGACGTGCCTATATCCGATCGATAGCGTATCCAAGAAGAAGCGGGCCAGCTTGACCCCTTCAGAGTCGGCGCTTTGTCAGGCCGCATGGTCCCCGGGTTTCATCCGGGGCTATTCAAACTGGCCCCCCGCGGGGCCCGTTGGTGGAGACACCTGCATCGCGCTCCACCGTGTCCGTCTCGCCCGCTCCGTCCACAAGACCCGAACTCTTTACCGGGTGCCGCGCGCTATCCCAACCGTCCTATGGCTCACAGGATAGCCAAGGCTTCGGCGGTGCCTCATTCATTCATGACGGCGCCCCTGCCCGTATTCGCGGTCAGGACGCTGGACGCTCACTGATCAGCGCATTCAGGTCGTAATGAGTATACGGCAGGTTACAAGCCGGTTGCTCCACGGTGCTGTTCGCGACCCACAGCTCCAGGGTGGCCGGTTTGAACAGAGCGTCGTGCATGTTGCTTTTCATGGCCACGCCGCGCGCCATCATGTCCAGTGCGATCTGCGGCGTAATCTGGCCGTACATCTTCTCAACCCGGTCAGCGAGGCACATGTACCGATTGCCGGCCGACATCAGTACTGCATCTTCAAACGGGCGCGGAAGGAGGTCTTGCTTCTCATTAGGCGCGACAAACGTTATGGTGTCGGGCTCCGCGGCTACGCCGAACGCACTGCCTCTGCCTTCGTCGGCTTTTGAATCACTCACGCAATAGTAATACTGGCACGTGCGCGGCGTTTCCAACATGATACGGCGAACGTCGTCGAGGGTCTCGGCCTGTTCGAGACAAAGGCGGACAAGAATCGTCATCGGCATGCCGTCCCACTCCCCCTCGCCTTTCCCGCCCATCTCACCGATGGCAATGCGTTTCGTGCTCATCCCTGTCACGCTTCCGATTGTGCCGGAGTATCCCACGTTGACGAAGGCATTCGCACCGTCAGGTTCCTGGATGATGACCAAGGCGTATTTGTCCAGTCCCGCGTCGCGCATGTAGTCCAACACGCGGCCGTGAAGGAGAGCGCCGTCGGCGGTAGCCTTGCCCCAGAAGGCAAACCCGCTGCAATGGAACAGCTCGGGGAAGATGGTGAAATCCTGGACCTCCTCCTCCGTCAGCCCCGTGGCTTCCGCCATGCCCCTGATCTCATCCTTAATCCCTTGGGGTATGAATGGGCTGGTACGCTCCCAGGCTTCCCGGATGGTGACGCTGTAGTCCTTTTCCTTCCATGCCAAGGTACCAATGATCTTGACCTGCTTGGCCCCCTCGAGGATTTCATTCTTCATCAGCGTGCCGTGCTGTACGCCCATGTCGTAATACGAGCCTTTGAGATGGAGCACACGCGTCGTCCCGATCTGTTCGAGGTAGGCTGGGCCGTGCTCGGCAAGCAGTTTCCTCGGTGCTTCCGGAGCGATAACGGCGGGGAGCATGTCTTTCTCGTCACTCGTGCCGACAAGCCAATGGTCGGGCGGAAGCGTGCGCTCAACCGCGGACTCTTCGGCGGCGTTCAGTTTGGCCTCCGTCTTGGCGGCGGTTTCCGAGAGCACGCCGGGGACGGGGGATGCCGGCGCCTGTGCGGCCGGTTGCGTGTCTTCGGCAGCAGGCTCGGACGGAGACCCCTGCTCGGATTTCTGGGGACTGCAGCCCAAACAGAGGCCGAAGAAGAGCAACATCAGCAGAAAAAGACTGAAAAGGTTCCGCGTATGCATGGTAATCTCCTTGCAAAAAGTGCCGACCTGAACTTGACGCAGAGATCCGCGTCGTGATTTTCAGCACGGGTTTCGCCTCAACCCGTGTCGAGGCGTGCATCCCCAACCTCTTGACAGAAAAGATACTACGCTTGAACGACTTGCCTGTCAAAGAGCCGCGAAGGCCGTCAATGACTGCCGTGATATTCCCGCACCAGACCGGGCATTTCGCCCAAGCTGCTCATCATGTGATATAATGGCGTCTTGCACGCTCTGGTTCCTGTCGTCGAGCGCGCACGTCCCTTCGTGGGGGCGACAAGGTTTCGACGAGGGTGAGAGAAGCGTGTGCTGCGTGCCGAGGTTGATCGGTTGGCCTCGTTAAAAGCCGATCACGTTTCAACTGCCAACGAACCATTGGCAATGGCAGCTTAATGTTGCCCGTCTTACCACTGACCGCCTGCTAGGTGGCTAAGGCGACGACAGCGGGCCTCGTCCCCGGACGCCGGCGGAACGTTCGGACGGCGAGTAACGATTCCGTCTAGCGACCCGGAAAAGCCAGCCTGAGGCGTTCCCGGGCGGCGAATCCTCAAAGGACAGGCTACGCACGTAGACGCGCACGTGGAAGCGCCTTCGGACGCGGGTTCGATTCCCGCCGCCTCCACCATTTTTCCACGCATGTAACCCATTGATTCTGGAGGGGTTAGCGATATGCCCCCGGACCCCGGTTTCGGCCGTTGCACATATATTGCACACTCCGTGGCGTATCCGAGACGCGTTCCGACCCTGTCGGCGAGCTCCCCGAGGCGTTCCGACCGGGCCCGCGCATACACGTTCATCGTCAATTCCGGCGTGGAATGACGCAGCAGGCTCTGGGCCTCCAAATCGCGTGCAAGCACCGCTTCGTACACTGTTTCCAACAGCCCGGGACCCGTCTCTCGATGAAGCGCCACCGCGCAATCCACAATGATGCTTCGTATCTCGTTCTGTTTCGGAGGATTCGATCTTCGTGTTCTCCGTGTCATTGTGTGAGTTCGTTCTTGTCTTTATGGAGACAATAAGATCCCTCCAGCAAGGGCTTTCCTATCCGGATTGGGGTAATCAAGCGCCCGCTTGAAGCCTCAACGGCAACCGTCCATACTCGCTTGTGGAAAGGGTTGGCCGTCTGACTGCACGGAAGGGGGCTACCGCAATGGCGCATGTTCGCATCTATTCCAAGGGCAATCTGTCATTGGCGCACTCAGGACGGACAGGAGAACCAATATGCTCAACAAAATGGGCCGGCGTTCCTGGATACGCCTGGCAGGAATGACCGCAGCTGGTCTTGGCGCAGTGAACACTGCAGGTAAGGCGCGGGCCGCGGAAGCTGCTTCAATTGCCCCGGCAGCACCCGCCGCTCCTTCCAAGGAGACGTACGAGACGCAAGCCAAAGGCATTCGGATTCTGCCCGGTCAGTGGCGGCCTCATTACCCGTGGGAACACATCGCGTGGATCAGTCCCGAGTGGCCGAGCCAGGATTACCTCTGGCTGGATTTCCCGGAGGCCATCTTCACCAACCAGGGGTTGCTTTTCCTGAGCCATGTCAATCCCCCGATTCCGTCGGTGTTCAACAATCTGCCCAGAGTGCCGTGGCGCGAGGAGAGTGACGGCATCGCATTTGAGCGCGAATTGCCCAATGGCGTGGTGTTTGGCGGTCGCGTGTCGCGCGCAAATGACACAGCGGTCGACCTTGAGTTGTATATACGCAATGGCAGCGCCGGGCGCCTGGCGGATATTGAGCTTCAGACGTGCGCCTTCCTTCGCGCCATACGGGAATTCGGGGACTACACGCGGGACAACAAGCTTGTGCACCTCCCGCAGGAAGGCTGGATTTCGCTCAATGAAGGCATGACCCGTGAAGCCGGTTCGGGGAAGTACCGCGTGGGTTGGCGTTCCAAAGGCAAACCCATGGCGGATCTGCCTGTCGTGATCACTATATCGAACAAGGCCGACCGCCTGTTTGCCATGAGCTGGGGCGAACACACGCTTTCGATGGTAGGCAATGCGAACCATCCCTGCGTCCACGCCGACCCGTTTTTTGAAAATCTCGAGCCGGGGCAGGAAGGCCGTATCCGCGGACGCATCGTCTTCTTCGAAGGGAATCTCCGGGACTTCCAGCCGGAACGCCATTTCACGTGACCACCCGGACGCCTCGGCGCACGAGCGTCGCTGTCCACAGGCGCAGTAAGATGGCACGTGTTCTTTGCGGTGGGTGTTTGTCATCAGCGAAAGTAGCCGGTCAGAACGCAGATGCCGTCAATACGGAGAATCTACATCGATATCCACCAGGCCGGTTCCATTCCTTGAATGACATACCCTGGTGGGCCTAACGTGTAGCGGAAATATAGAGCAACAAGACAAAAGGGCCCGTGACTTCCGAGACGATCAGAGCGGCGGAGGCGCAGGCCATCCTGGATGCCTTGGCTCGATGCGGCGGGAATCGTAACGAAGCAGCCAAGGCTTTCGAGATGCACCGGAGCACCGTCTTCCGTAAAGCACGGAGCCGGGGAATCTCCCTGCCGCGCCACGTTGCCGTGGTGCACTGAGCCTATCCTCCGTAAACCAAACAAGGCCGCTGCTCTGACAAACGCCGTTGTTGAGAAGGACCAGCGAGATTGTGTTTGGTTCACAAATGTGATTATATGTACACAAAAGGTCAAATTCAGATACCATATGCTTCCCGAGGCGCGGACCCTGTTTAAGGAACAATATCATCACTAAACCGCTGAAAATCAATACTTTATAGACAAAATGGCCCCGGGTTGCGAGCGGCATGGCCCGGGGAATAGAGGCCTCTTTGTGAATGTTTATACACATAGCATTGAAGACAAGAGGACGCTTGAACATGAGCACAGAGAAACTGGATACGGAAATCCGCCAAGAGCAGATCATAAAGGCCGCCATGCGACTGGCGGAGACCGGTGGTCTCCAGGCCCTGAACCTGGCCAATATCGCCCGCCATGTGGGGCTCGTGCCAACGGCGCTCTATCGGCACTTCCCGAACAAAGAAGCCCTGCTTGACGCGCTGCTCAGTTCGATCCAAACGCGGCTATTGGAGAACGTCTCTATCGTTTGCCGCGAGACCGAGGACCCCATCGAGCGGCTGCGAGGTCTACTGTACAGGCACGTTCGGCTAATCCGCGAGAACCAAGGCATCCCGCGGATCGTCTTCTCGCCCGAGTTTTACACGAACGGTTCCCAGCGAAAGACCAAGTCGTACCAAGGCATCAGAGGCTATCTCGAACGGGTCGGTGCGATTATCTCCGAGGCCCAGCGGGACGGCCGCATCCGGCGCGACTGTCCACCGGAAACGCTTTCGATGATGTTCCTCGGACTTATTCAACCTGCCGCGTTTCTGTGGTTCTTGAGCGACGGCGAGTTCGACGTGACCAAGCACGCCGAACGCGCCTGGAGGATATTCAGTCAGGCGATTTGCTGCGAGGAAATTCACGAACGCTGTCAACCGGCCGCCGAGACGGTGGACCACTAGGAGAACGAGCATGGGTGCTACAAGGAACATCAGGAAGCTTGTTGCGAGTGTTGGGATTCTGGGCATTTTTCTGTTTGTGTCTCAAGACTCCCTGGCGCATTGCGACACGATGGACGGCCCCGTGATCACGGACGCTAAACAAGCATTGGAGAAAGGCGACATCACGCCGGTCTTGAAATGGGTCAAACCCGATGCCGAGCCGGAGATTAGAGGGGCGTTTCAGAAATCCCTGACGGTCCGGGGCAAGGGTCCCGAGGCAAAAGCCCTGGCGGACGCTTATTTCTTCGAGACGCTGGTCCGGGTACACCGCGCGGGCGAAGGCGCCCCGTACGATGGGATCAAACCTGCGGGAACGGCCGTAGAACCCGGTATCGAAGCGGCGGACAAGGCGCTCGAAAGCGGCGCCGCGGACGACCTCGTTATGGAGTTGACGAACAAGGTAGCCGATGGCATCCGCGAACGTTTCACTCATGCGCTCGATGCGAAAAAACACAAGGATGAGAGTGTGGAGGCGGGGCGCGAGTTCGTCGAGGCCTATGTGACCTTTATGCACTACGTCGAACGCCTTCACCAGGATGCCACTACGAATCCGGCGCATCACGGCGGGGCAGCGGAAGCAGGCCATGCCGAAGCCGGACAGCATGATGAACATGCCCCGGCGAAAACCGAACACACTCACGAACACAAGTAGGAGGAGATTGGCATGAAACCCACGGATACCCTCAAACATGAACACAAGATTGTGTTGGCCGTGCTTGACGGCGCGGAGCGCGAAGCGCGAAATATCCACGCCACCGGCAAGGTTGACACGGATAAGGTGCGGAAGATCGTCGACTTCTTCCGGACCTTCGTGGACAAGTGCCACCATTCGAAGGAAGAGCGACGATTGTTCCCCCGGCTCGAGGAACGCGGCATGCCGCGCGGCGGAGGCCCGATTGCCGTGATGCTGTACGAGCATGCACAGGGGCGAAACGAGACCGCAGCCATCGCGGATGCGCTCAACAAATTCAGCGCCGGCGACGCCGGCGCGGTAGAAGCCCTTGCGGAACACCTGCTCGCCTACGCAAAGCTGCTGCGTGAGCACATCGACAAGGAGAACAACATCCTGTTCGCGATCGCGGATCGAGTTCTAACGCCTGAGGACCAGGACGAGCTGTCCGCGGCCTTCGAGGCCATCGAGGCCGAGGAAATCGGCGAAGGGGTTCATGAGCAATACCACCAGTTCGCCCACGAATTGATGAACCACTGAGCTGTCCGCCCCGCGCGCCGGGGCGTTTTTCGTGTGCGCGATGTGAATGCTTGTTCACAAGGAGGTAGCGGTCATGGTAAAGAAGAAAAGACTTCTCATCGCGATCCCCCTGGTCTTGGCCATTGGCGGAGGGATCTACGGTTATCGCTCGACCCATGCGTCCGTGGATTCACGCGAGCTTCGTGTATCGGGCAACATCGAAGTGACGACCGTCGAGGTGAGTTTCCGGACGCCCGGGTGGGTGGAAAGACGGTTGGTATCCGAAGGAGACGTGGCCCATGCGGACGCCCCGGTCGCCCGACTTGACCGCAGGGAATTCGAGCATGAGGTGGGCATTCGCAAAGCGGAAGTGGCGGTTGCAGAAGCCAGGCTGGCGGAACTTGAAGCCGGGTCGCGCCCGGAAGAGATCGCCCAGGCGGAAGCGGGAGTCGCCAAGGCGGAGGCGTTTGTCAAAGAACTCGAGACCGGGTCGCGCCCGCAGGAGATTCTCGCTGCACAGGCGTCTGTAGACGGAACGGCAGCCGACGCCGTTCGTCTTGAGACAGATTTCCGGCGGTACGCGCGCCTCTGGAAGGAGAACGCGATTTCCGCAAGCCAGTTTGATCAGGCCAAGAGCGCACACAGCCTCTCGTCGGCACGGCTCACGGAAGCTCAGCAACGACTCAAGCTCGTGGAAGAGGGACCGCGTGCTGAAGAGATTGCTCAGGCCAAGGCGGCCCTGTCGGAAGCGGAAGCGCGGTTAGAGTTGGCAAAGAACGGCCCCCGCCAAGAGACTATTCAACAGGCGCGGGCCCATTATGAGCAAGCAGAACAGGCTCTGGCGTTAGCCGAGATCCGCTTGGGATATGCGGAGATTCATGCACCCACTTCGGGCATTGTGCTGGCCGATCACATCGAGTCCGGCGAGTACGTGATGCCCGGTACGCCGGTGGTCACCATCGGTGATCTCGATCACGTGTGGCTGCGGGCTTTTATCGATGAATCGGATTTGGGCCGCGTGAAAATCGGCCAAGCGGTGAAAGTCTATACGGACAGCTTTCCCGGACAGGCGTATTCGGGGCGGATCTCGTTCATCTCATCCGAGGCCGAGTTTACGCCTAAGAGCATCCAGACGGAAAAGGAACGAGTGAAACTGGTGTACCGGCTCAAGATCGACGTCGAAAACCGTGGCATGGAACTCAAGCCCGGCATGCCGGCCGACGCCGTCATCGAACTGGAACACGGAGCGGCCCAATGACGAGCGTTCGCGCCGAATCCTTGACGAAGGTTTTCGCTTCGCTGACTGCCGTGGACCGGCTGTCGTTCTCCGTCGAGGAAGGCGAGATCTTCGGCCTGGTCGGCCCGGACGGGGCCGGCAAAACCACCACGATGCGGTTGTTGACTTCGACCATGGACCCGACGTCCGGCGATGCGTGGGTTGCCGGACATCACGTCATGAAGGAAGCCGAAGCCGTGAAAGAGGCCATCGGGTACATGAGCCAGCGGTTCGGGCTGTACCCGGACCTGACCGTACTGGAAAACATCCACTTCTACGCGGACATTTACAGCGTCCCCAAGCGCGGAAGGGCTGACACGATTGACGAGTTGCTCGCATTCAGCAACCTGACGCCGTTCAAGCAACGGCTGGCGGGAAACTTGTCCGGCGGGATGAAGCAGAAACTCGGATTGGCTTGCGCTCTTATCCACACGCCAAAGGTGTTGTTTCTGGACGAACCTACGAACGGGGTTGACCCCGTATCCCGGCGGGATTTCTGGCGTATTCTGTACAGGCTGCTCAAGGAGAAGGTTACCATCTTCGTGTCGACGGCCTACCTGGACGAAGCGGAACGCTGCAACCGCGTGGCCCTGATTCACCGGGGCAAGTTGCTCGCACAGGGTTCGCCTGATGAAGTGAAGTCGCTGATGCAAGGCACGCTGCTGGAAGTGCGGTCTTCCTCACCGCGGCAGGCCATGCAGGAATTGAGACGGCAATTATCCGGCCTTTCTGTGGGACTCTTCGGAGACCGCGTGCATGTGGCCACGCCTGAGCCGGGTGAGACCGCGACGGAAATCCGGAGAATACTTGTCCAAGCGGGACACGAAGTCCGCTCGGTGCGGCCCATCGAACCAACGCTTGAAGATGTCTTCGTGTCCGTCATTGGGCACGCTCCCGGCGGACAAGCCTATGCCGGATGAGCAACAAGAGCTTGCCGTTAAGGTCAGAGACCTTGAGCGCCGGTTTGGGGACTTCATAGCCGTGAATCGGGTCAGTTTCGATGTCCCCAAGGGCGAGATTTTCGGGTTCCTCGGCCCGAACGGCGCTGGCAAGTCCACCACGATACGGATGTTGTGCGGCATCCTTGCGCCTACGGGCGGCGCCGGCACCGTGGCCGGGTACGACATTCGAACAGAGGCCGAACGGATCAAGGCCCATATCGGCTACATGAGCCAGAAATTCAGTCTCTATGAGGACCTGACGGTCGAGGAGAACATCGATTTCTATAGCGGTATCTACCGGATACCGGCTGAAAAGAAGCGCGCGCGGAAGGAATGGGCCATCGAAATGGCCGGACTCCAGGAACACCGGCATTCCAAGACGGGCACGCTTTCGGGCGGGTGGAAGCAGCGGCTTTCCCTGGGCTGCGCCGTCCTGCACGAGCCGCCCATCATCTTCTTGGACGAACCCACGTCGGGCGTGGACCCGATGAGCCGCCGCCGGTTTTGGGAACTCATCTACGAACTCGCCGGAAGAGGCGTCACTATTTTCGTTACGACGCACTACATGGACGAGGCCGAGTACTGCGATCGGATCGGCCTGGTGTATCGCGGCGAACTCATCGCGCTGGGTTCCCCGCAGAAGCTCAAGACGGAACTGATGAAGGAAGACGTGTTGGAGGTCCAATGCGAGCGGCCGCAAGAAGCTATGGAAGCGCTCGAACAACTTGGAAGCGTCCGTGAAGTGGCTTTGTTCGGAAAGGGGCTGCATGTGGTCGCGATGGACGGACCGGCGGCGGAACGCGATATTCGCAATCTCCTGGTGAAACAAGCCTATCCCGTTCACAGCATCGAAACCATCGTCCCTTCCCTGGAAGACGTGTTCGTGTCGCTCATCGAAATGAGGGATCGGGAGGAAGGGGTACTCAAGGAGGTCCGGGCATGAAGCCTCAGCGCATATGGGCGGTGAGCCGGAAGGAGTTCATCCACATCCTGCGCGACCCGCGAAGCCTCGGCATGGCCATCGCCATCCCGATGCTTCTGCTCGTTCTGTTCGGGTATGCCCTGACGCTGGACGTGGACGAAGTGCCCATGGTTGTCTGGGATCAGAGCCAGTCCCATGCGAGCCGGGAGTTCATCGCGCGTTTTGCGGGCTCCCGCTATTTCTCCTTGCGCGGCTATGTGAGGAACTACCGCGAGGTCGAACGGGCCATTGATACGCGGCAGGCGTTGCTTGCCATTGTCATTCCCACAGATTTCGCAGACCGCCTCGAATCGCTCCAAGAGACGCCGGTCCAAGTCATTGTAGACGGCAGCGACTCGAATACGGCCACTATTGCCATGGGCTATGTGGACATCCTTGCCCTCGCTCATTCACAGGAGGTCGTTCTGGCGCAGGCACGCCGCGTCACGGGCAAGAGCTTCGAGCAGCCCATCGATTTTCGGCCCCGGGTGTGGTTTAACGCCGACCTGGAATCCAAGAACTACATCATTCCCGGACTTATCGCCGTCATCATGATGGTGATTGCCGCGTTGTTGACCTCGCTGACCGTGGCCCGGGAATGGGAACGGGGCACGATGGAGCAGCTGATCTCCACGCCCGTCAAAGGACATGAACTGATCCTGGGAAAACTCTTTCCGTATTTCGTTATCGGGATGCTGGACATGTTGCTGGCCGTGCTCATGGGGGAGTTCGTGTTTCACGTGCCGCTGCGCGGAAACGTGGCCCTGCTGTTTGCGATGGCCGCTATCTTCCTCGCGGGGGCATTGTCCATGGGGATGGTGATCAGCATCGTGACCAAGAGCCAGTTGCTGGCCAGTCAGTTGGCCATGGTGCTCACCTTCCTGCCCTCGTTCCTGCTGTCCGGATTCATGTACGCCATCGGCAACATGCCGCGTGCGATCCAGGTGCTCACGCACGTCATCCCGGCCCGTTACTTTGTGGCGTTGCTCAAGGGCATCTACCTGAAAGGGATCGGGCTGGAAGTCCTGGCGCTCGAGGCCTTGCTGTTGACGGTATTCGGCGCCGCCATGGTGGCCTTGGCAAACTTCAAGTTCAAGAAGAAGCTCGCGTAGACCGAGGAGAAACAGCCATGTGGGAACGCATCCAGCACATGCTCATAAAGGAATTCATTCAGATCTTTCGCGACCCGAAGATGAAAGGCGTGATCTTCGCCATGCCCATAATCCAGGTCCTGGTGTTCGGCTACGCGGTCACCACGGATGTGAAGCACGTGGCGCTGGCGATCTTTGACCGCGACAGCACCCAGACGAGCAGAGAACTCGCGGCACGGTTCACCGCCACGGAGTATTTCGACGTCGCCGCCTATGTCCAGAATGATGCTGAGGCGAGAGACCTTATCGACCGTGGAAAGGCCCAAGCCCTGCTGCGGATTGACAAAGGGTTTGAAGACGACCTGCGCGCGGGGCGGCAAGTGCCGGTGCAGCTCCTTGTCGAAGGCACGGATTCGAATACGGCCGGCATCGTCTTGAACTATTCGGGCAAGATCGTGGGCAAGTTCTCCCAGGATGTCCTGAATGACCGGCTGGCCCGGCAGCAAGGCAAAGCCGCCACGGACGCCGGCATTGTCGTCGAGCCGCGCGCGTGGTTCAACGAAAATCTGGAGAGCCGCAACTTTTACGTGCCCGGGGTTATCGCGATTCTCGTGATGCTGATTACCCTCATGCTCACGAGCATGGCCGTGGTGCGCGAGAAGGAGATCGGGACCATCGAACAGATCATGGTAACGCCCATTACGCCGTTGGAGTTCATCCTCGGGAAATCGGTTCCTTTCGCCTTGATTGGGTTCGCCGACGTGCTCATCATCACGGCGGTCGCCGTATTCTGGTTTCAGGTGCCGATACGCGGCAACCTGCTGCTTCTGTTCGCGGCGACCGGACTGTATCTCATGACCACACTCGGCATCGGCCTCCTGATTTCCACGGTGAGTCAGACGCAACAGCAGGCCATGATGAGCACGTTCTTCTTCTATTTTCCGGCCGTGCTGCTCTCCGGGTTCATGTTTCCCATTGCCAATATGCCGGTCGTGGTCCAATGGGCCACCTGCCTGAACCCGTTACGATACTTCCTGGTGATCGTACGCGGGATCTTCCTCAAAGGGGTAGGCGTCTCGATTCTGTGGCCACAATTGGCGGCATTGGCGATCATGGGCGCGGCGGTACTTTGGTTTGCTTCACGACGATTTCACAAGACGCTGGTGTAGAATGAGCGATGTTGGCTCTAACCGTGATACAGAGGCAGAGAACCTTGAGAGGACCTGATCATGAATATGGACTCGTCGTCTTTGGAAAGGCTGTCGCCCTGGTGGAAAAACGCCGTCATCCTCGTGATGATTCTCGGTTTCTCCGTACTCATCGGGTTGGCCGTGAAGTCGTACAAGGATGCCCCGCCCATTCCTGACGAAGTCGTGGGGCCCGGCGGAGCCGCAGTCTTCACGGCTGAAGACATTCGGTCGGGCCAGGAGGTATTCCTGAAATACGGCCTGATGGAAAACGGCACGGTCTGGGGACATGGGGCGTATCTTGGCCCGGATTTTTCGGCCAAGTATCTGCATCAACAGACGCTTGATTCTTACGAGTTTCTGGCCAGGCAGAAGTTCGGCGCCGACTGGGGGGGCTTGACGCCTGAACAACAGGACGTGATTCAGGGAGAAGTGGCCAGAGATACTCGCATCAACCGGTATGACGCTGCGAAGGGCGTCCTCACGCTAACCCCGGCCCAAGCCTACAGTTTTGAAAAGCAGCAGGAACAATGGCGTGAGTTCTTCGCTGCTCCCGTCAACAACTTCGGCCTGCCCACGACGTACATCGCGGACCCGAAGGAACTTCGCCAGGTTACAACCTTCTTCTTCTGGACGGCATGGGCCTGTGCCACCAACCGGCCAGGCGAGGTTTTCTCCTATACGAACAACTTCCCATACGACCCCGCCGTCGATAACCTTCCCACACACGGTGCGATTCTGTGGAGCGCATTGAGCCTGATTGCCCTGCTCGGCGGCACGGGTCTCGCCCTGTTCGCCTTTGGCCGCTTCGATTTCCTCGGTTGGCAGGAAAAGGAGCACCGGCATCCGCAACTGCTATCCAGCACGCTGACGGATGGCCAACGGGCGACGCTCAAGTATTTCGCGGTTGCCGCCCTGCTGTTCCTGGGACAATCGCTCATCGGCGGGGCGATAGCCCACTACCGGGCGGAACCCGCCAACTTCTATGGCCTCGACCTCTCAACGCTGTTGCCAAGCAATATTCTGCGGACCTGGCATCTGCAACTGGCCATCTTTTGGGTGGCCACGTGTTTTGTGGCGGGCGGGCTTTGGCTGGCATCGGCCGTTAACCGCAAAGAATCCAAAGGACAGGTCTTCGGCATTCACTTTCTCTTCGCGGCGCTGGTTGTCGTGGTTGTAGGAAGTCTGCTTGGGGAATGGCTTGGCATCAACCGCCTGCTGGGCGGCTTCTGGTTCTGGCTGGGGCATCAAGGCTGGGAATACCTGGACCTTGGGCGGGCCTGGCAGGTGCTGCTGGCAGTTGGGCTGCTGGTCTGGCTTGTGCTCATTGCCCGCGCCGTGTGGCCGGTAAGGAACGACCCGGAAAAGGGGCAAATCGCCTCCCTGTTCCTGTATGCCGCTGTCGGCATTCCTCTGTTCTATGTGCCGGCCATGTTCTTTGCCAGCCGCACCAACTTGACCGTTGTAGACATGTGGCGGTTCTGGATAATCCATCTTTGGGTCGAGGGGTTTTTCGAACTGTTCGTCACGACAATGGTGGCGTTGATGTTCTTTCTGCTCGGCATGGTGTCCCGCACAACGGCCCTGCGGGTCGTCTATCTGGATGCCATCTTGTACCTTGGCTCCGGGATTATCGGTACGGGCCATCACTGGTATTGGACCGGTCAGAGCCACGTTGCGATGGCGTTCTCGGCCGTTTTCTCCGCCCTGGAGGTGGTGCCATTGACGCTGTTGACACTGGATGCCTGGGACTTCATATCGCTGTCCAGCCGCGATTGCGCGGAATGTGGCAAGAAGGTGGCGATACCGCACCGATGGACCTTCTATTTCCTCATGGCAGTCGGTTTCTGGAACTTCCTGGGAGCGGGTGTATTCGGTTTTCTTATCAACCTGCCTATCGTCAGCTACTTCGAGGTGGGTACTCTGTTGACACCGAACCATGGGCATGCAGCCATGATGGGGGTGTTCGGAATGCTGGGCGTGGCGTTGATGGTGTTCGCGTTTCGCGAGGCGTCCACTGACAAAGAATGGCAGCGGATTGGTAAGCTTGTGGGTGTGGCGTTCTTCGGTCTGAACACGGGTTTGCTTCTTATGATAGTCACGAATCTCTTCCCCGGCGGGGTGTATCAGTTGTATGACGTGCTTGCAAACGGGTACTGGCATGCACGGAGTCCCGAGTTCCTGACCAATGGTCTGATGCACACCATCGAATGGCTACGGCTTCCCGCGGATGCCGTCTTTATCGGGCTTGGCTGCGTGCCCCTGGGCTTAGCAGGCCTTTGGGTCTACGCGAAGGCATGGTTTTCCGTCCAACCCGACGAAAGGTGAAGAGCGGTTTTCAAGTTGTGTGGACTGGCGGGCTCTCCGCACTTCGCTGATACACACAGAGCTGATGCGGCAACGCCGGATTCTTTGCTTGAAGCCCCGCGGGGGATTTGAATGCCGCAGCCCAAGAACCAGCGCACGGCCTGATGAATTCAGTCATGTCCAGTCCGGTAACGCGTCCAAAAACGAGGTTCTACGGACCGAGAAGGGTATCAGATGGCGCCGCAACTTAAAGAATTCAGCCAAGAGCCTCACCATTGCAAGTCCTTGCCTGGCGACAAGGACGAATATTCAGGAACACCCCTGTCGAGCAAGGGACGGGGATCGCTTTGCAGCAGCCACATCCCGGAAGGTTCGTAGGCACAAGGGGAGCATAACAAGAGCACTTTGGACAGCCCTGTTGACTATGCTCTTCGCACGGTGTTCAGAGCATGGCCGCACCCGTCCCAGAACGCAAGACACGCCATCCTGCTGCTAGTCACCGTCTTCAGTCTGCGTGGCCGGTCTCCTTAGCCGCTGGAGATCGGCCATGTTCACTCCCCATTGCCATGTGGACGCATGGGGACAGGCGTGCGGGTGTTGTCGGCGGTTGCGGTTGAGCCCTGTCAAATCGAATAATGAGGGGGTAAGGCTATTCTGCGCCGCGGGCAGCTCATGCTGCCGGACGGGACCCGATCCGTGCTGGCAATACTGGCCGTCTTTGGTCATGGAGGTTTCGTAGACTGCCATGCCGACGAATCTTCCTCCGGAGTACTTTGAGGCGGAACGGCGATTCCGCGAAAGCGTATCGGACCGTGAGAAGATCGCTTGTTTGGAGGAACTGCTCGGCACAATTCCCAAACACAAGGGTACGGACAAGCTGCGGGCTGACTATCGTCGCAAGCTTTCCAAGCTCAAGTCCGAGGCAGAAGCTAAGAAAAAGACGGGGCGCCATGCGTCGGCCTATCACGTCGAGAAAGAAGGGCCTGTCCGGGTTGTGGTGGTTGGCGCGCCCAATGTGGGGAAGAGCGCGCTGGTCGCGGCGGTTACGCATGCGGCCCCGAAGGTATCCGAGTACGAGTTCACGACATGGGCGCCGACGCCGGGGATGATGCTCGTGCGGGACATCCAAATCCAACTGGTGGACACCCCGGCGTTAAGCAGGCAGCATGTGGAGCCGGAATTGTTCAACCTGATCCGCAGCGCGGACTTGCTCCTTTTGGTCGTTAGCGTTCAGTCGCAGATCCTCGCTGAGTTGGAAGAATCCCTGGGTTTGTTGGAGGAGTACCGCATTGTCTTGTGTGGCAAGGAAGGGGATGCGCGCTCGTTGGACAAGGGATTCGCGTCTGTCCCGTGCATTGTCCTGGTCAACAAGGTTGATGACGCCGCGTGGGACGAGGAGTTCGGAGCGTTCCGTGAACTGTTTGAAAACGAATGGCCTCTGTTGCCCATTTCCGTGACGGCTTGCCGTAACCTGGAGCAGATGAAAGAGATGGTTTTCCAGCGGCTGGGCATCATGCGTGTCTACTCGAAGGAACCAGGAAAGGCGCCGG
>Ga0209201_1001178_pt1 | contig 31634 bp, 31 predicted proteins | sample AD_UKC055_MetaG_FD_184411 | JGI IMG/M metagenome (GOLD analysis project Ga0209201, IMG submission 184411) | Active sludge microbial communities of municipal wastewater-treating anaerobic digesters from USA - AD_UKC055_MetaG (SPAdes) (version 2) | ecosystem: Engineered > Bioreactor > Anaerobic >... | reverse complement strand
AAATAATATTATTCTCAACTGTTTTGTAGACATTAGGAATATCTATATTTATTTCAGGAGGTGTAAGGTCAAGGATTATTTTTAAAAAATAATCCTTTGAATTTCCAAATTTATCTATTGCAGAAAGTTTAAGTTCATTCACTCCCTCTTTAAGAGAAACATCAACAAAAAATTTTCCATTTTCATCAACTTTAATTTCATTATCATTAAAATAGACCTTAGCATCTTTTTCAGTTTCTCCAGAAATTTGAATATTATTTTTATTTGTAATATAGTTATCTTCAAGGTTAAATTTTATTTCAGGTGGAGTGATATCTTTTATAAATCTAAACTTTATTAAAATCTCTTTCGTATCACTTTTTCCAATTAGTTTAATTATAAATTGGTAATCCTTATCAAATTCAAAATTTTCTGTTTTTATAAAACCACTGATCTTTTCTTTACCAGAAAATTCATATTTTGATAAAATTACATTATCATCTGCCTCAATTTTTCCTTGTCCTTCAACTTCAAATTCAAAATTTATATAATCTTGATAATTAATTTCACCGAAATCAATAATATTTAGATTCACATTAATTTCACCAAGATTTATTGAAATTTCATTTTTTTCTCCATTTTTAATTTTTACTTTTACTTTTTTCCCTTGAACAGAAATTGTGTATTCTCCCTCTGTTAGGAAGTAGTTGAAAATTCCAGGTTTTTGAGTTTTTCTTTTTAAATTTTTATCAACAATAAATACATCTCCATCATATGGATTTCCATCTTTATCAGTAATATTTAAAGACAGAAGTCCCAATTTATCAACATAATTCATAGCAACTAAAAATATCCCCTTTGTTTGTTCCCAAGTTGGTTCAATGAGTTCAGGAGGAGGATCAAAAAATTCCTGAGAAGAATTTAGTTCAACTGTATATGAAAAACTTCCAAGCTCGCCATAAGTGAAATCAGCCAAATCACCACTTGTTAAATAAAGTCCACTTGATTGCATTGGATAGTAATCATAAGGTCCTGGGTAATCATTATCATTTGGTGGACCTGTTGTTTTAGCCATTTCAACTGCAATTTCTTCAAGAATTTCTTTATCAGGAGGAGGTTCAGAAGTGTATCCCCACGGATAAATAATGATTTCTGAAAATGAATGATAGGATAGAGTCATAGCTGGAGGATTTTCATAAACTAATTCTCTTATTGCTTGACATTCAAATTCAGAAAATGGGGCTTTTCCTCTATAAACTTCAGATGAAGGAACCGAAGATGAACCATCTGATATTCCCCATTTATATCCATAATTCCTATTTATGTCAACTCCTCTGCTTCCATCATAATTTGCAACTCTATTTTTTCTCCACATTCTATCATAATTTATTGTGTATTCAAATCCATCTGGATTTATAACAGGAATGATTAAAATTTCAAAATTATCTATCCAATTTTTAACCTTTTCATCTTTATCATAATTTGATAAAAGATAATCAATAATTTTCATTACCATCTCAACACTCATCCACTCTCTTGCATGATGACATCCAACTATTAAAATTGTCGGTTTATAAGTTTCACTATTTTTACCAATTTTTAAAAGATAAATATCTCTTAATTCAGCTGTTTTTCCAATTGAGGTAAGTTTGGCTATCTCTTTATAATTTTCTTCATATAATTTCAGTTTCTCTTTTACAGATTCAAAAGTATTATATCCATCACTTTCTTCTCTTATCGTTCTTATGAATGTATATGGTACATTTAAATTACCACTTCCATTCCATAGATAAAGATATCCATCTTTTGATTCTTTTATCAATTCAAGTGAACTATTCTCAACCTTTTCTTTTAGTAGGACTAAAGAATAATTCGTCTTTCCTTTAACTAAAGATATTATTGGAATTATTGAAATGATTAAAAATATGAGTATTATCTTTTTTATATTTTTCATTTTCATATATTATTTAAAAAATCAAATATTTCATTTAAATCAGGAACTTCTTTTATAGGATATATTTTAATAAAAATTATCTTTCCATTCTCATCTATGATTATATTTGCTCTTTCAGAAAATCCATCTTTTTCTCTAAAAATTCCATAAAGTTTTGCAACATCTCCATGAGGCCAAAAATCAGAAAGAATTTTTAATCTTTTGAGGTTTAAACTTTTAGCCCATGCAAGTTTACAAGGAATAGAATCTACACTAATTCCAAAAGGAATAACATTTAACTTTTCAAACTTTTCAAAATTTTTGTCACAATCCTTCATCTGTTCAGCACATATTGATGTCCAAGCAAGAGGGTGGAAAGAAAGAAGCACTTTTTTCCCTTTTAATTTTGAGAGTGAAACATTCTCACCATTTTGGTCTTTCAAAGTAAAATCTATCGCCTTGTCATTTATTTTTAAAGTTTTTGTTTCCAAAATTCACCTCCAGATTCAAAACTATTATAATTTTATCATAAATGAAATTTCCATTTTGAAACCTTTTTTTAGAATTTTAGTTTATATAGTTAAGAATTTATAAAGGGTTAAAAATTCATAATCAATCTTGATGAGAATATAACAACTGATTATTCATGGAACTATAAAATTGATAATGAAGAAATAGTTAAACTTTTAGAAGATGAGTATATTGAACCATCAACAAAATTAATAGGTGCATCAGGAACTCATAAATTTATGTTTGTTGGTAAGAAAAAAGGTGAAGCTATAATTACTTTTAAGTATTACAGAGTTTGGGAAGGTGAAGAGAGTACAGTTGATACGAAAGAGTTTAAAATTAAAATTTATTAATTTTTAATATTGCTTCTATTCTTTCAATTGGAGGGGGGTGGCTGTATTTAAATTTTGAAAAAAGTGGATGTGGATTTAAATTTGAAAGATTCGTCTTGGAAAGCTTTTTTAAAGACTCAATCATACTATTTTTATTTGTAAGTTTAACTGCATACTCATCAGCTTCGAATTCAAACTTTCTACTTATTGAGTTTGCTATTAACTCGAAAAGAAGTGAAAAAGAAGAGATAAAAATAAAAGTATAAACATAAGGTAAATTAATGCACATTGAACATGCATAGAAAGAGTTTACTAAGGCACTATTTTTTAGAAAATTTAAAAGAAACATTAAAAAGAAAATAATAATGCTTGAAAGAAAAAACAATTTAACTATATAACCCTTTTTATAATGTCCCAATTCATGAGAAAAGATAGATGCAATTTCCTCCTCTGTATGATTGTTTATCAATGTATCATAAAATACAATTTTTTTTGTTTTACCTATCCCTGAGAAAAAAGCATTTGTATGTGATGATCTTGATGATGCATTAATAACATATATATTTTCAAATTTAGAATTAGTTTTTTTAATGATATCCTCAATCTTCTTCCTTAAACTATCATTGCTGAGTTTTTCAAATTTATAAAAAAGTGGAAGTAATAAAGTTGGATAAATAATATTAATTAAAAAAATCACTACAATTATGAAAATAGAGAGAGATAACCACCAGTAGTTGAATCCACTGAAAATTATTTTGAAAAATCCAAAAAGAAGAAGAAAACCTAAGATAATCGAAATTAAAATAGTCTTAATTTTATCAGATAGATATAATTTTAAATTGATTTTACTAAAACCATATCTTTTTTCAAGATAAAAAGAGTCATATATATCAAAAGGAAGGTCGATTAAAAAATAGAGTATACCTAAAAAGAAGAAAAAGATAATTATTTGTGTATATCCTGAATTGAATATTTTAAAACCATTATTTGAAGAATATGCAACATTTGTAGCTATTTTTTCAAATAAAGGGAAAAGATATATAAGACCTATTAAAGTGATTACTGTTTTAAAGATTGTTTCAGTAATGATAAAATTTGTTTTGTCTTTTAAATAATTTTTACTTTCTTTGAATTCTTCCTCACTTATTGTCTCTTTAAAAATATCGGGTACTTTATTCTCTTTCAAAGAATGTTTTAAATTAAGATAATATAAAAATATTTCCCATCCTCTTGATAGTAAAAAAACTAAAAGATAAATTATTTTATACATATTTATCATTGTTCTCTTCTTTTCCTTCTGTTACATCAACTATCCAGTTAAGATATTTATCAAAACCTCCACCTATTTCAAAGTATATTATTTCAGGAGTTACATAAGGATGAATTTTGATAATTAACTCTTCAAGTTTTTTATATAAATCCTTTTTTGTTTTTATTAATATTAACCACTCTTTGGATTCTTCAATCTTTCCTCTCCAAAAATATGTACTCTGAATTGGCCCAACAAGATTTACACAAGCTCCTAATTTCTTTTCGATTATTAATTTTGATATCCTTTTTCCTTTATCAATATCATCAATTGTTGATAACACAATTATAAATTTATTGTCCATTTTAAGACCCTCCTTTATAAAATATTATACTATTTCTTTAGACATTATTACAAAAATTTTGTTGCCCTCTAAAAATGCTCTTTTGGTGTTTGACAACAAATTAATATAAAAGAGAAAAGTTATATTATATAATCTGATACTAAATATTTACAATTTATTTTTTATACAATTTATAATAATCTTCCTTCTTTTTTAAATAAATTAAGGATAATTATATGTATCAATTAAATTGCCATTTGAATCGTACAAATAGGCAGTGTCAGTGTCATTATTCCATATAGCACCAAAAGAGCACCAGTAAAGAGAAGTGAGGTTATTTTCACCACAACCAGAATAAACCTTTACAATCTCATTTGAATTTAAAATAAATTCTGGAAATGTAAAAATATGATTTGCTTTATCTTTTAATGTGAAATTCTTCATATTAACTGGCATAATTTCAACATTTTTTATTTCAACCCATTCATCATTTAAATTTTCATTATCATTTCCTTCTGCATCATAATTTATATTTATTATCTTTAATCTTATATTTGATTCCTTCCATATACCAGTTTTATTTTCCTTTGCGTAATTCTCTGCTTCAATTAATTTATCTATATATTTAGTATTTGGATAAATTTTATCCAGAACAGCAAACCCTTCTTTTAAAAGTTGATAATTAACAAAAATATCATCTATAAAAACATAACTAAGTAGTCTCCCATATTGATCATATAATAGATTATCAAATTCAAGTTTTACCTTTTTTCCTTCAACAAGTTCTTTATTTCTTTGTTTTGACTCATTGTATAAACTTTGACCCTGTTCTGGGGCATTAATTCCTATATATCTAACTATTATTCCATTATCAAGTTCAGCAGTATCACCATCAATAACCCTTTTCACAAGATAGATATTTTCTTTAAACTCTTTTAACTCATTTTTTAATTTCTCATTTTCTTTTTCAAGTTCAGTAATTTTATTTTCTTTTTCTTTTAATAAATTATTCAATTTACCAATTTCATTATCCTTATTAATAATTTCATTATTTAAAGTCAATATCTGATATTTTAAATAAGGAATAGAATCATTTGTAATTATGACAGTTTCTGTTTTTTCATCCCAATTCACTAAGGCTCCCATACTCTCAGATACAAATCTTACTGGAACCATAATTCTACCTGGTGGAATCTCTATTGGAGAAACATCCATTTGAAGTGGTTGGTCATTAATATAAATTATTTTATTACCTTTTTGAAGTCTTATAATGATTTTTTCATTTTCGCCTTTTACATTATTCAAACTTAATAGAAAAATAATAATTAATAGAATTATTATCAATATTTTCTTCAATTTTTGCACCTCCTGACGCTAAATTATGTATAAGCACATAATAAAAATATTTTATTTATTATAAATTTTTTTAAGTTTTTTTATTGATTCACCATAAATAAAAATATTTTCTTTTATCAAGAATCTGTTTTGTATATTTTCTTGTAATATTTTAAATGTTTTGTCTTTATTTAACCAAAATTTAACTTCTCTATAATGCACATCACTGTCATTCCTCATTTCAATCTCACCAATTGTCCTTTTATCAACTTTAAAAACAACCTTTTGGTCATCTATTTGACCTTTCTGTCTTGCTTTTGAATTTTCAACACTAATTTTTTCACTTAATACTTTAACGACATCCTTCACTATCAATAACATCTTTTTTAGCCTGAGGTTCTGATGTGTACTCTTTTCCAATTCCCAATAAAGAAGCAAAATCTCTTGCATCTTTATGACCTTTTATTTTAACATAACTTGCTTCTTCAGAGCTCATTGCTCTTTTTTTATTCATATTCACTTTTTTATTATTAACAATTCGTATGTTTTTTTGATATTATTTCCATTTCTTTTTTTTCTATTTAATCCAATTCTTGTTTCACCCTGGCCCATTGTATATTGTATAGGAAGTTTAATTATTTGAAAAGTTTTATACCATTCCCTTATTGTTGGTGAATCATTATAAGATAAAATGAAGGGTCCATTATGTTTATATAAAATGTCTCTTAAAAGTTCATGGTTGAAATTGTTATGATGAATAGGAAAATTTCTTTGTGGGTATAATCCTTTAAAAAGTGTACTATCTTCACCTAAATAATAAGGTGGATCACAATATAAAAAATCATTTTTAAAATTGGGGATCACTTCTTCAAATGATTTACAATCAACTTCAATATTTTTTACATTAAAATCTCTTACTCTTTCAATTAATTTATTATATGTTTTTTTATTCGCATAAACACTTGACATCCAACCTAAAAAACCCGGACCATAAGAAAGATTATGATTAAAATAATAATATGTGGCAAGCTTCAAAGGTGGAAGCAGTTTTTCACCTTTCCAATGTTTTCTTAATTCTTCTTTAATTATTTTATATGTATTTTTATCTGGCGATAATTCTTTTAATTCTAAATATAACTCATATGGATAATTAATTTGATAATTCCAATAATTAATCAATATATCAAAAATATCAAAACCCAAACAATTGATTTTTAATTCTTTAGCAAATGCTATTTCAACAGAACCTCCACCAAAAAAAGGAGATACAACCCTTTTTATATTATTTGGAGTATGCTCAATAATATAACCTACAGCCCAACTTTTACCACCTGCATATCTTAGAGGGGAACCAAGATATCTTTTATATTTTTTACTTTTACCACCTAACCTATAAAGAAAATCCTCTTTTAAGGTTGTCGGAAATAAATAATTATTTGAAAATTTCTCTTTTATATCAGATTCATTTTTCATCAAAAAATTCACCTATCCATTATTAGTATAATATTATTTTTATAAATTTCAAAAATTTTTAACTTTTAATCAATTTATTGTTTCAAACCCCTTCTTTTAATTTCCATTATCACATTTCCCATAATAGAAATTCCTTAATCAAAGTAACCCTTTGAGAATTTAAATGAATATATCACTTTGCGATAACATATTTCCTTGAAAAAAATTTATAAGATGTTATAATTTTAAAACTAATTTATGAAACCATTAATTTAAGGAGGAATAGATTTTATGGCAATTATACAGGAAAAAGACAGAAAGATCATCAAAGAGAGATTTGATGAGAGCTTAAAAGATGAAGTTAAAATTTTATTCTTTAAGAAGAGTGGTGTGGGAGTTTGGACTCCAGATAGTAATGAAGATACAGAGTGTAAATATTGTAAAGAAGCAGAAGAAATTTATACAGAGATAGCATCTATTTCAAATTTAATTAAACTTGAAATTTATGAACTTGGTAAAGATAAAGAAATTTTTGATAAATATGAAATAAATAGAATTCCAGCAGCAGTTTTAATTGGTAAGAATAAAGGTATAGTTAGATATATTGGAATACCAGCTGGTTATGAATTTACATCATTTATTGAAGATATTATTGATTTGTCAAGAGGAGAAATTGATTTTAAAGATGAAAATGTAAAAAAAATTGAAAATATAAAAGAAAAAATCCATATCCAAGTTTTTGTAACACCAACATGTCCATATTGTCCAAGATCAGTAAGAACAGCACACAAAATTGCCTTTTTAAATGAAAATATCACCGCAGATATGGTAGAAGCAACAGAGCTTCCAACTTTATCGGATAAATATAATGTTTACGCTGTTCCAAAAACAGTTATTAATGATAAAATTGAGTTTGAAGGTGCTATACCAGAAGATCAGTATGTTGATGAGGTATTAAAGGTAGTATCTAATTAATTCAGGAGGTTATTATGAGAACGACATATCAACCACATAAAAGAAGAAGAAGAAAAACTCATGGCTTTTTAAAAAAAATGAGTTCACCTGGTGGAAGAAATGTTATTAAAAGAAGAAGAGCAAAGGGTAGGAAGGTATTGATACCCAAATAATGGGTAAGTTATCTGAAAGACTTACTAAAAAAGAGATAGATGAACTGATGAGAGAAGGGATAAAAATTAGAGAAAAGAGTTTAACTTTTATATACAAGAAAAAAGAGAGTGTTAAAGTTGCATTTATTCCTGTTGGAACTAAAAAAGCAGTTGAGAGGAATAGATTGAAAAGAAAAGTTAGAGAGATATTTTTAAAATATCAGGATAGTTTTAAAAAAATTTGGATTGCTATAATTATTCCTCCATTTGTAATAAAGAGGGATAATTTAGTTATTTCAAAAGATTTTGAGAGATTTTTATGGAGAGTTAAAAATGAAGAAGTTGATATTAATATCAATTAAATTTTATCAGAAGTTCATATCCCCAATATTTCCTCCATCATGTAGATTTACGCCAACTTGCTCTCAATACACATTTGAAGCAGTTGAAAAATATGGACCTATGAAAGGACTTTTTCTTGGGTTTAAAAGAATTTTAAGATGTAATCCATTTTTCCCAGGAGGAGAGGATCCTGTACCATAAGGAGGTAGGATGAAAAAAATATTAATTTTTTCTGTTTTGTTTTTTCTTTTATTAGGCTTTACTTTAAGTTTAGGCGCAGAACTTGATTTAAAAATTACAACTGAACAAATTGAGAAACCTTCTCCTCAAAGTGAAGTAAAATTAAATTTAACTATTGAGAATACTGGTGATGAAAAAAATAATTTAGTTATAAAATTACTTTCTCTATCAAATTATTCAGATTTTGGACCTTTTGATGCAAAAAATAATGAATTAAAAATTGATAAAATTTCAAAAAATGAAAAGATAAATCTTAGTATAGATTTATATGTAAAAGAAGAGTTAACTAAAGATGAATATGGATTTATTAGTCAAGTTAGTTATTCGGTTGGAAATATTTTAAATCAATATTACACAACAATACCTCTAACATTCACAACAATGGGTGGTCAGTTGAGTTTCACATCTGCTCCAAATGTAAAAATTGGTCTTGAAACTTTAATCGCTCTGTCATCAACAGTTAAAAATAATGGTACTACTGAAGTTAAAGATATAACTGTAAAATTAAAAGAAAACGAGTACTTTTCTGAATATATGGAGGGCAAAAATGTTTATCTTGAATCACTTGCTGAAGGAAAAAGCGCTACATTTACATTGAGAATTAAACCACACGATAGTGTAAAAGCCGGAACCTATGAAACATTTTTAATTTTAAGTTATAAAGATTCAAATGGAAAACAGTTTGTTTATGAACAACCAGCAACAATTACAATTACAGCAAGTTCATTTACATATTTTATAAGAAGAATACTCGACTTTTTTTATGGAATAATTCCGAATTATGGTATTGCAGTAATTCTTCTTACTCTTTTAATTAAATTAGTTCTTCTACCATTAACAATTCAACAACTAAAATCTATGAGTAAAACACAAGCTTTAACACCAGAACTTAAGGAACTTCAGAAAAAATATAAAGATGATCCAAAGAAAGCACAGGAAGAACAGATGAAATTATACAAAAAATATGGAATTAACCCTGCAACTGGATGTTTAATATCTCTTATTCCTCTTCCAATTCTTCTTATTCTTTTTTCATCACTGAATGGTTATGTAAAACTACTTAATCAACCTTTTTTATGGGTCAAAAATTTAGCTCTTCCTGACCCAACATATATAATTCCAATCCTTGTTGCTGCTACAACTCTTTTACAGCAATATTTAACAACAGGCAAAGACCCTTCACAAAAAGTATTAATGATTATGTTTCCAATACTTATAGGCTACTGGGCTTTGTCTTTTCCAACTGCAATCTCAATTTACTGGATATTTTATAGTATTTTTTCTACAATTGAATTTATTTTAGTTAACAGAAGATATGCTAAGGCATTAGAAGTAATAAAAAAATGAAAACAACTATTTTTAACATAAAACTTTCTGAAAAAGATACATCAAAAATAGTAAAAGGGATTTTAGGTTATATTTTTGAAAAACTTGAAGAGGATGTGAATTTCGAAATTAGAGAAAAAGATACTGAAGTTTATGTAAACATTATCCTCTCTTCAAAAGAGAAGCAGGCTCAATTTATAGGAAAACAGGGAAAAGTATTGGCAACATTACAATATTTACTAAACTCAATTTTACATAGAAATTTCAATGATGATAGATTATTTATTATTGATATTGGTGGATATAAACAGAAGCAGATAGATTATTTGAAAAATCTTGCTATTGAAGCTGCAATAAAAGCAAAAAAAACTGGAAAAGATCAAATTTTACAACCAATGAGTGCAATGGCAAGAAAAATTATTCATACATCACTTTCACAAAATGCTTCTGTTTACACATATTCAATTGGTAAAGAACCAAATAGGAGAGTAGTTGTTGCATTAAAAAATAAAAATGGAGAATGAGACAATTGTCAATATATCAACTCCTAAAGGTTTTGGGGCAATTGGAGTTGTTAGAATTTCAGGCTCTAATTCATTATATATTTTAAAGAAACTGATAAAAAAAGAGATAGAGATTAAGCCAAGATTTGCCTACCATTTTTTTCTTTATGATAATAATGGAAATAGCCTTGGTGACTCAATAACAATTTTTTATAAATCCCCAAATTCTTACACTGGTGAAGATGTTGTTGAAATTCAAACCTTTTCTTCTCCAGTTCTTATAGATAGAATAATAACAACAATAATTGAATATGGAGGAAGATTATCTAAACCAGGTGAATTTACAGAAAGAGCATTTTTAAATGGTAAAATTGATCTTATTTCTGCGCAAGCTATAAATAAGATTGTTTTTTCGAGTGATTTATATGAACTTCAATCATCAATAAATACACTTGAAGGTAAGTTAACAAAAAAAGTAAAAGAAATAATTGAAGATTTAAATACATTGAGAATAAAAATAGAGGGTTCAATCTCTTTTCCTGATGATGTTGAAGAAGTAAGAGAGGATGAAATTCAGGAAATATTAACTAAAAATTTAAAGGAGATTGAAACAATTTTATCAAAATACGAAGATGAAAAACCTTTTATAGAAGGAATAAAATTAACTATTTTTGGCAAAACGAATGTTGGAAAATCTTCACTTTTTAACATTTTAATGAAAGAGGAAAGAGTCATTGTTTCAGAAATTCCAGGCACAACAAGAGATGTTATTAAAGAGAAAATTTATATAGAAGGAGTTCCTATTGAAATAATAGATACAGCAGGAGTTATAAGAAAAATAAAAAATAGTATTGATAAAATTGCTCAAGAGAGAAGCGAAAAAACTTTATCTTCATCTTCACTTATTCTCCTACTCTTTGATCAATCTGTTCCTTTAGACGAGCATGATTATTACGCAATAGAAAAAGTTAGGGGTAAAAATTTTATCCCTGTTTTAAACAAAAATGATTTACCATCTGCGTTTAAGAAGGAAGATTTAGAAAAAATCATTGGAAAAAATTTATTATCTATTTCCTGTTTAACCAAAGAAGGAATTGATAATTTAAAAATAAAAATAACAGAAAATTATCGAAATAAGCCAGAACTAAATGAAATTTTCTATATAACTCTAAGAGAAAAAAATTTATTCCTTCAAGCAAAAAATTTATTGAAAGAGATTTTAAATAATAAATTAACTTTAGATGAAATATCTGTTAACCTACAGGATGCTATTAAAAGTTTAAAACTTATTATTGGAGAAGAGTTTGACGAAAATACAATTAATGAAATCTTCAGTAGGTTCTGTATAGGAAAATAAATATCATTTTGGTGTCAGACACCATATTAACATTTGGATTTTTTTGGACAAATTTCTTTGCAATCTCCACAAACAAAACACTCCTTTGTATCAATTTTATGAAATTCATCTCCTTCATAAATTGATTTAGAGTTACATTCTTTAAGACATTTTTTGCATTTTATACATTCATTAGATATTATATTCTTATTCAAACCAAGTTTTTCACCTAATTTAGAGATAATTCCAAGATATGCTCCAAATGGACAGAAAAATCTACAGAATGGTCTATAGATGAAAATTGAAAAAAATAGAATTATTATTGCAAAAATTAGAATTGCACCAGCCCCACTGAAATTATATAAGACCTTAAATGGATAAATATTACAAAAATAGTTTTTAGAATAAATGAAAGATAAAAATAGAACAATTGCTAAGATAAAATACTTCAAATGTTTTAGATATTTTTCAAATTTTTCAAATCTTTTTGTTTTGACTTTATATAAAAATTCTTGAATAGCACCGTGAGGACAAACCCAGCCACAAAAAACTCTACCTTTAAATATAGTAACTGTTGATATAAAAATTATTAAACCTAAAAAAATATAAAAAGGGATTGATAAGAATTCTACTTCAAATAGTTTTCCTAAATAACTTACAGGGCAAAGGCAACCTCCAAAATAAAAGCCAAGTATGATAAGAGAAAAAAGAAGAGTAAAAAATCTTAATTTGTAAAATTTAAGTGAAATGAATATTAATGATAGTATTATAAGAATTATATATAAAAGTGTTTGAGGATTAAAAAGATAATTTTGGAATTCTTTTGAAATATTATTGTCTGAGTTTAAATTTTCAGAATTTGTATTATCTTTTGTCTTATTATTTACATTTTCAATATCACTTTCTTCTAAATCATTTTTTGGAGTATCATCATTAGAATTAGATTCATTAATATTATTTTTTTGTAAAATATCTGAATTTTTTTCATTAGAAATATTTTCTTTTTCAGTGTTTAATGTTGAATTATTGTTAACTACATTAAACTCTTTTGTTTCAACAATTAATCCACCTTTAGGACAATCTCTCATAACTTTGATAATTCCGGTTCCAGGTTCAGCGAATTTCACTACAATTTCTTTTGTATCTTTTGTTCCTTTTATCCAGTTACCTTCATTAACAATTTCTCCATTGATGATTTCAATTTCTGTCTCTTCAATAGGTAAAACACAGGTTTTATGTGTTTTAATTCTTTCAATGGTTACACTAATCTCTTCGCCCACATTTACTTCATTTTTATCTGAAATAATTGATAAATCGCAGGCAAAAGCATTATTTGATAAAGAAAATATCACAACCAATATCAATAATGTAAAAATTATAAATTTTATCTTTCTCATAATTGATAGGATAAATTAAAATTATTAAGGAAATATTAAATAAAATTATAATTTCCAAATTTTTACTTAATTGATTAATTCGATAATTAGTGTAAAAATAATATAGGAGGATAGATGGAAAGAATAGATATATTAAAAGAGTTAGTCGAAAAGAATGATTCAAAAATTTTACTTGTTGTGCTTGATGGATTAGGTGATATACCAAGTATTGATGGAAAAACTCCACTTGAAGCAGCAAAAACTCCAAATCTTGATAAACTTTCAAAAGAGAGTGCTCTTGGTATGCATATACCTGTTCTTCCTGGTATAACACCAGGCAGTGGTCCAGGTCATCTTTCAATTTTTGGATATAACCCTTTAAAATATAAAATCGGAAGAGGAATACTTGAAGCACTTGGAGTTGGTCTTGAAGTAACAAAAAATGATATATGTATAAGAGCAAATTATGCAAAAGTAGAAGAGAAAGATGGGAAATTGATCGTAAATGATAGAAGAGCAGGAAGACTTTCAACTGAGGAAAATAAAAAATTAACAGAAAAGATAACTAAAGAAATTGAAGAGATAAATGGAGTAAAAATTTTTATAAAATCAGGAATAGAATATAGATTAGCAATATTATTAAGATTTAATGAAAAAGTTAATGAAGATATGTGTGATATTCTTGAAACTGATCCTCAAAATGAGGGGAAAGAGGTAATTTCACCTGAACCTTTAAGTGAAAAAGCAAAAATTGTATCTGAAGTTCTGAAAGAATTTCTGTTAAGAGTAAGAGAGATAATTAAAAATGAAAAAGGAAATTATCTTTTATTAAGAGGTTATTCAACCCCTCCTATAATTCCAAATTTTTCAGAAATTTATAAATTAAAATCTCTTTCAATTGCTACTTATCCAATGTATAAAGGTTTAACAAAACTCATTGGAATGGAATCAGTTAAAGTTGATGGATTTTCAATTAAAGATGAAATTGATGTTCTAAAAGAAAATTATAAAAATTTTGATTTTATCTATTTACACATAAAAAAAACTGATTCATATGGTGAAGATGGAGATTTTATGAACAAATTGAAAGTTATTGAAGAGTTTGATTCATATCTTCCAGAAATTTTGTCTTTAAATTTTGATGTTTTATGTATAACTGGTGATCATTCTACTCCCACTATAATGAAATCTCACTCTTTCCATCCTGTTCCTCTTTTAATTCATTCTCCATTTGTTTTTAAAGGATTATCAGAGAGATTCACTGAAAAAGATTGTTTAAAAGGTGAACTTGGAACAATTAAAGGTGAAGATATCATTTCTCTTCTTCTTGCTCATTCAAAAAAACTAAAAAAATATGGTGCATAAAAAAATTAATATTAATTAAAAATCAAAATGTGTTAATACAAAAACTGATCCCCAATACCATATCTTGATAGATTGAATTTTTTAAAATAAAATAAAAAGAGAGGACAATGAAAATGAAAAAAGCTGAATTTATCATCAAAAACAATATTTTCATTGTAATCAAAAATGCACAAGAATCATAAATTTATAAAATTTAATAATAGAATATTTGCTATCTTTATTATTTTAATTATCGTCTCTTTTGTTATGGTTTCATTATTAACCTTTTACTTTGGAGTTCAAAAATCCTATCTTAATTATTTGAATAGTTATAGCGAAAAGTCTGAAATAGAAACAGTTTATGTTAATCTTACAAATAGAGAAATCTATGAAAGTGAAGTTGAGATAGAGAAAAATTTTTCAAATTATTTAGGTTTATATTCTCCTTTAAAACAAAAAACAACAATGCAGATATTAATAACTTTTAGAGAATTTCCTTTTTATATCTCTAAATCAACACCAGAGACAGGAAAACCCCTTAAAGTAGAGAATCCTTTTACAAATGATGAGATAGAGAAAATTAAAAATCTAAAAAATGTAAAAACAGTTTGGATACCATCTTGGAGTAATGTTTCTCTTCAACAAGGTAATTTTAGTGGCAATTTTCTGGTTTTTTATATAAATTCGGGAGATATTGAGAATTTTGGGTTAAAGATTAAATCAGGTAGAGATTTCAATAAAGATGATGGAGTTGATAAATGTATTATAGGAAGTAAAGTTAAAGAATTAATTTTTCCAGATGAAAATCCAATAGGAAAAAAATTAGATTTTTTCAATAGTGAGATTATTGGAGTTCTTGAGGAAAAAGAGCCTCAATCTATTGTGTCTGGTGGTGGCCCTCTTACTCCGAATATTCATCCAAATATGTCTATATATTTTCCAAAAAAAGAGAGCTTCATTCAGATAAATGATATTGGTTATACAGATTTGATAATTGTAACAGATTTAGGAAAAGGAGAAGAAATAAAGAATAAAATTAAAAAGATATTTAACTATAAAGAAAATAATGAGACAATACTAACAGTATATTCTACAATCCAAAATATTTCTCACAATATCGGTCTTAATAACAGAAGGGAGATTTTATCAATTTTATTTAAATATACATTTTTGTTACTAATAGGTTCCATAATTGTCAGTGGTTTTGCTCTTTTTATTGAGGTAATGACAAGAACAAGGGAAATCTCTATAAGAAGAGCGCTTGGTACACCAAAAAGGAGAATTCTTTTTAAATATGTGATAAATGGAATCGTAATTTCAACCTTATCATGGTTTTTTTCTATAGCAATTTTTTTAATACTCAAATCTTATATACAAGGGCTTCTAAATATTATTACAAGTGGTGAAATATTTTCATTTTTTAATCTACAAAGATTTAAAGAACCTTTAATACCATATCCCTCTTTTATCGAAGAAATTAACTTATCTTTGAATTTTAATGTACTATCAATTTCTCTAATTCTAATGATTTTAATTGGAGTTGTCTTTTCAATTTATCCTTCGTTGAAAGCATCAAATATAAAACCAGTTTTTGGCATAAAGTATAGAGGAGGTGTTATAAATAAATTTACATCAAGAATTAGAGATTTTGTAGGAATTATTCCTTTTATTTTTACTCTTTTAATAATATTCTTTTTTATATGTGATAGTTATAAAATAATTTATTAAAATAAAAATGTAATAAAAGTTGTTGGTAATGATGTTTTAAAAATTAGAGAATATAATCCAGGAATTCCTATGGGACTTTTAAATGAAGATGATCTACTAAACATTAACGACATTTTGATTAAAGAAGGTTATAAAGTCGGAACATTAGGTTCAGTAAATGTTGAATGGATAAAACCAGAAGACATATCAAATGGATGGGTAAGGATAGTTAATGGTTCTCCTTCACTCAAAGAGATTTATGAATTACCTGTGAGTGAAAAAAGTAATTCTTATGGAGACGAACCAATAATTTTATTAGGAATTGAGGCTGCAAAATTAATGGGTATAGAAAAAAATTCTGATGATACTGGAATAGTGCAACTCCCATTTGGATTTTCAAAAATTACAAATATAATAGAAAGAAATGAAAGCTACTTAATTAATAGAACAATATACAATTTAATTTCTTTTGATGGAGAATTTTCTCTTGGTCCTCAAATTTCTCCAACAATATTAATAAAAGGTGTAAAAGAAAATGATTTAGAAAAAGTTAAATCTATTATAAAAAATATTATAGGTAGCGATAAATATGAATATCTACAATTTTTTTATGGTGGTTATGTAGTTGATGCTCTTCAAAGAGTTAATAACACTATTTTAAGTCTTCAAATTCTTATATCAATTATTGCTCTTCTTGAGGCATTCATCTCTTTTTCAAATTACCTTTTTTTATACTCTCTTTTAAAAAGGAAAGAAAGTGCTATATTAAGAGCACTTGGAGCTTCTAAGAGTTATATTTTTAAGATATTTTTTATTCATTATATCTTACTTTCTCTATTTGCATTAGGATTATCATTTATAGTTTTGTCAATTTTTCTACTACTTCAAGGAACTTTCTTTACACTGTTTAATCTCTACACTATGCTATGGATTATTTTAATAATTGCAATCTCTTTTATTCTTTCATATATATTTTCTATTTCTGAAGCAAGAAGAATTAAAGAGACTCTTCCTTCAAGGGAATTAAAAAATCTTTAGGAGGTGAAGATGATTGAAGTGAGGAGAGTCAAAAAAGTTTATAAAAATAGTGTGAATGTTTTGGTGTTAAGAGATATTAACATCACGATAAATGATGAGGATTACATTTCAATAAGAGGAAGATCTGGCTCTGGTAAAACAACTCTTTTAAATCTTATTGGCACTCTTGATGCTCCTACTGAAGGAGAGATAATTTATGATAATATAAACCCATTCAAATTAAATGATGATGAACTTTCTCTATTTAGAAATAAAAATATAGGTTTTGTTTTTCAAGAGTTTGAGTTAATAACAGATCTTAATGCTTTAGAAAATGTCTCTCTTCCTCTTGAGATTTCTGGAATAAAAAAGAAAGAGGCAAAAAAAAGAGCAGAAGAGATTCTTGAAAGATTCGATATTAAAGAAAGAAAAAAACATTACCCTTCACAACTTTCTGGTGGTGAAAAACAAAGGGTTGCAGTCGCAAGAGCTATAATAAATAATCCTAAAATTCTTCTATGTGATGAACCAACAGGTGAACTTGATAGAGAAAATGCTGAAATGATTGTAAAAATTTTAAATGAATTAAATATATCAGGTGTTACTATACTTCTCGTAACACACTCAGAGGAGATAGCTGCTCACGCCAAAAAACATTATCAATTAATGGATGGCTTTCTTTATGAAGAAAAGAAATTTTATTAAAATCTTAATTCCTTTAATAATAATAGTACTTATAGTTTTTTCTCTATATTTTCTCTTTAGACAAAGTTTAGAAAAGAAAAGATTTATGGAAACTCTTGAGGAAGAGAGAAGTTACTTTTTAAGCAATATCAATCCCGGTGATTTTTTCCCTTTAAATGAAATAGAAACTATTAATAGCGAGAAAGTTGAATTTAATGGTAAAAAAACTCTTCTAATAATAACAAGTCCAGACTGCGCATCTTGTAATTTTATATCATTTTTGATAAAGGAGTGGATGGAAAAATATAGAAATATTCAGTTTGTATATATTGCTTTAGATGAAAACATTAGAAACATACAAGATATCAATGGAGTTAAAATCTCAATTGATAAAGAAGGGAAGATATTAAAAATTTTGAATATCTACAAAAATGGTTTTCCTTCTTTATTTTTAATTTCTCCTGAAAGAATTATTGTTTATAAATCAACTAATTTTATATCCTATTTTGTTTGGGAAAGATTAGAAAAGGAGTTAAGTAATTTTTCAGAAGAAAGATTTGATCAGATTTCTTTCATAGAAGAAACACCTGAAATTTCAAAAAAGTTGAAAAAATGTGAATTTTTGATTGATATAAATGAGAAATTTATTATTCCTGATGATTTAGAAGGAAATTTTACTTTGATATTTTACTCATATAATAGATACTTAAAATTTGATAATATGAGATCTTATATTGATTTTATTGATAAAATCAATTTTGATATAAATAAATTAATAATTCTAAACAATTTAGATGAATATTGGTATAAAAAGGCAATGGAGTTTTATGAAAAATATAAACCTTCAATACTTTATGAATTTTTAATTAGAGAGAAATTACTTCCAGAGAATAATAAAATAGAAGAGAACAAAATCAAAAAATATCTTATTGATATGAATTATAAAATAAAGCAAATCTCGGATAGGAACTGGGAGTTTATGTTTAATTATGGAAATTTCAACTTTTTAAACACATTAATAATTTTAGACGATAAAGGGACAGTATTAGATGTCATTCCTATAACAGAAAATTTATATAATTTTCCTTTTCTTAAAAAATATATAGAAAATGAATTAAATGCATTAATAAATAAGATGTATTAAAAAAAAAGTTGAACCAATTTGATTAAGATATATGAAAGTGTGGATCTACTTAAATAATTTCTTAAAATAGTTGAAAGAAAAAACATCTAATCTTATCTTTTTTGGAAAATTAGTTCTAAAATATTATTCTAATTAATACTCTTCTTTACCTTTTTCTTTAGTTTTTGATTTTTCTCCTTTAAATTCTTTATATTTTAAATACCATTCTTCTCCTTCATCTTCTATTCTTAAATTGGCTAAACTCTGGAATAAGGGATGTTCAAAATATGGCATTGCTCTTACTGATACATCAACAAGTTTATAATATCTTTCGACCCCAGTTGTTTTAAGCCACAGATTCATATCAGCAATATTTGGGAAAAATTTTGTAAATTCTTTCCATACAGCTCTTCCTGCAAGAAAACCACTTGCTCCACTTTCACTTGCTATTTCAACATTGATAAGAAACTCCTCAATATCAACTCCTGCTGATAGTATAACCCATGGAACTCTTGATGTTTGTGTTATTGATTCACAGAACTCATAAGCATCATCAATTGAAAAAACTGCTTCTCTTTCTTTTTCATCAAATGCTCCATACGAGAACTCATCAACAAATTTGAGGTCAACTGGAAATTCAAGTTTTAAAATATCTACACCGTACTCCTCTTTAGAAAATTCTTCAACAGTTTTAACAACAATTTCTGGTTTTCTTCTTATGAAATTTGCTTCATTTTCTACTTCATCGTCTTTAAATGGAAAACTCATAGGTTCTAAAACAAATGGAAAATCTAATCTTTTTGCCTCAGCCCCAACCATTTTTACAATATTTTCTTGACGCTCTTTTATCTCTTTTGAAGAGTCAGGTCTATAATGAAGAAGAAGTTTCACAGCATCTGCTCCTGCTCTTTTTATTTTCTCTACGCTCCATCCGTCAAGAATATTTGTTAGTTTTTCTCTATTTTTATATCCTCCATCTTTTGTTCCACTCTCTTCAATTGCAAGAAGAAGAGCAGAATCTCTATCAAGAAATCTAATTCCCTCTGGTAAACCATATTGAGGGCAGGTTAAGGTTGCTGAAAAATATGGAGATAGATTATCAATAACGAGCCACTTTGCTAATGCCATATCTTGATAAGTTATATCTTTACCATCTTTTCCTGTTGCTTTTGATAACATTTTTCTTAATGATCCTCTTTGGTCTATTGCAAGCATTCTGAATCTTCCTGTTTCATCAGCAAGCTTTTTTAATCCTTTAAATTTTCCTGGTGTTAAATAATAATGTTTATCCATCTATTCCTCCTTTTGGTTATTTTAATACATATTTTAAAAATTCATTTCTTCCAAGTTCGTACGCTTTTTGATTAATTTCAAAAAAAGGACCTTCAAAATTATCATAAAGGACTTTTTTAAATGATTCTTCTTTGAAATTCAGTGGATTTATTGCACTATAAAATCCAAACATTATAGTGTTTAATGTTATATTTGAACCACTCTCTTTTGTTAATCTTTTTCCATCAATTATATAAATTTTTTCAGAGAGCTCTTTTAATTTTTCAAAAGATTTTTGAATGTCTGGGTATGTTGAAATTCCTAAAGAAACAGTATATGGTATTATAATTTCACTATTCGAGATAATAATCAAATCTTTTTTTAGTTTATCCAAATATCTTAATATTTCTGACGGTTCAAGAGAGATAATCATATCACACTCCCCATTTTCAATTATGGGACCATAAACATTTCCTATTCTAACCTCTGAATAAACAGAACCACCTCTTTGAGCCATTCCATGAATTTCACTCATCAAAACATTTTTTCCTTCTAAAATAGATGTTTCACAAATCATTTTTGCTAACTTTAATATACCCTGACCTCCAACACCAACAATTAAAATATTAAATTCATTCATTATTTCACCTCAATTGCATCAAAAGGACAAAGTTGGACACAAACACCACAACCATCACATAACTTTTCATCTATTTTTATTTTATCATCTTCTATATATATTGCAGGACATGAAAATTGATTGATGCATATTTTACACATTCTACATTTTTCTTCATCAACTTTAGCAATGTGCCATATCCCTTTTTTTCTTAATTTTGCATCTCTAATGAGTGAACATTCTCTTCTTGAAATTATAACTCTAACTCCATCCTTATTCAGTGCCTCTTCAATAACTTTTTGTGTCTCCTCTAAATTATATGGATCAACAACTTTTACAAAATCAATTCCTATACCTTTAACAATTTCCTCAATTTCTATTAAAGGAGCTTCATCGCCATAAGCATTAACTCCTATGCCAGGATTTGGTTGATGTCCTGTCATTGCAGTTGTTCTGTTATCAAGAATTATTAAAATAAACTCATTTTTATTATACTTTGCATTGATTAATGCTGGTATTCCTGCATGGAAAAATGTTGAATCACCTATAAATGATATAACTTTTTGTTCAGTACTTTTAGAAAATCCATTTGAAGTACCAACTGAGCTTCCCATTGAATAGAGAATATCAGCGATGTTAAATGGAGGTCCTAATCCAAGAGAATAACAACCAATATCAGATGGAAATATAGCATCTTTTACTCTATTTTTTCTTAAAACCTTAAAAACCGAATAGTAAGTTGCTCTGTGAGGACACCCTGCGCATAAAACTGGAGGTCTTGCTGGTGGTTTTAAATCCTTAATTGAAAATAAAACTTTCTCACTATCTTTGCCAAGAAAATTAAAAAGTGCTTTTTTAACTCTATCAGGATTATATTCATATAAATTATTTAAAATTTCACCATCTTTCCCGTAAATTTTTGTTTTTAAACTATTTTTCTCTTTAACAATTCTCACTTCATTCTCAAGGAATGGTTCAAGCTCTTCAACAACAAAAATAGCTTCATAATTTGATATGAAATTTTTTATTAAATCTTCTGGATATGGATAAGTAAAACCAAGTGAAAGAATATCAAAAGGAAGAGAATATTTATTAATAATATCTAAAACATAATTTGAAGCAACGCCAGAAGTTATTATTCCATATTTTGACATCTTTTCAATTTTATAATTAAAAGAAGATTTTTCTACTTCTTCTTTTATTAACTTAATTTTGTTTAATAACTCTTTATGTAAAACTTTTGCATTTGCTGGAACAGGAACAAATTTATTTGGATTTTTATTAAAATATCCATTTCTTTCAAATTTCTCTATCTTTTCAAAATTAACAACTCCTCTCAAATGTGAAATTCTTGTTGTTGTCCTAAGCATAACTGGTGTTGAATATTTTTCAGAAATATAAAAGCCATATTTTACCATTTTCCTTGCTTCATCAGGATTTCTTGGTTCAAGAATTGGAATATTAGCAAATTTTCCTAAGATTCTGTTATCCTGTTCATTTTGAGATGAAAACATTGATGGATCATCAGCAGTTATAACAATAAAGCCACCTATTGTTCCAACATATGCAGATGTCATAAATGAATCCATTGCAACATTAAGTCCAACATGTTTCATAAATGTTATACTTCTAAAACCAGATAAGGATGAGGCAGCAGAAACTTCAAAAGCAACTTTTTCATTTGTTGAAAATTCAAAATTTATATCAGCAAACTTACCTATTTTACTCAAAGTATCTCCAATTTCTGATGATGGTGTCCCTGGATATGCTGCAGCAAATTTACCACCCCCTTCTATAAATCCTCTTACTATTGCTTCATTTCCTAATAGAAAAAGTTTTTTTCCTGGTTCATCAACAACTATTTCATCAATTTTCATAACTCCTCCTTTTTATTTTATGGTATTGAGTGAAGAGGAATCTCAAAACCCTCTTTATCTTCTTTTTTTACATAAATAGTCTTATCGTCAATAAATTTTTCTCCATAAACTTTTTCCTTTTTATTATTTATTAAGATATAAAAAGGCTCTTCAAATATTTTGAAATCCTTTGTAAGTTCATCAAGAATTTTTTTAATATCTTTATTTATTAAACTATTAAGATTACTCTTAAACTCATCAAAAAAAAGATTAACTATATTATCAAGGAAAAATAACTTCTTACTTTCAATAAATAAAGAGGTTAATCTATCTAAATATTCATTTGGGAAATCATCTATATTTTGGTTTACATTTAATCCAACCCCAATACCTTCACCAAGAAGTTTATCTCCTTTGAAATAACTTTCACTTATAACACCACAAACCTTTTTATTATTAAGGTAAACATCATTAGGAATTTTTATTTTTACTGAATTAAAATTTGATTTTTTCAAAACTTTTCCAATTGAATAAGAGGTTAAGATTGGTAAAAAATAGATATATTCTATTGGCTCTACTGAAAATGAAAAATATAAACCTCCTTTTTCTGATAACCATTCATTGTTTTTTCTTCCACGCCCTCTTTTTTGAACTTTTGATATTATAAGTTTATTTAATTCGAAATTTTCCATTAAATATTTCTGTGTTGAATCTATCTCATCATAAATCGAAATTTTTAGGTTTTCTATCTTTAAAAAATTTTCATTTATCTCTGAATAAACATCTTTTTTAAAAGAGTAATCCTCTATTTTTTTAACTCCTTTTTTATCAACCTTTTCATATATTTCAGATATTTTATTTCTATTCAAAGGGTTCACTATAATTTTATCTACTTCATATAAAGGTATGACAACAAAACCTCTCTCCTGAAAATATTTATGTGGAATAGTTAAATCGCTTCTATTAATTATTCTATCTTCATAAAGAATAATATCTATATCTATTTCTCTTGGTCCCCATTTCATTCCTTCAACTCTTCCTATCTTTTTTTCTATCTCTTTCAAAAATTTTATAAATATTTCAGGTTCAAAATTTGTTTCACATTTCAAAATTATGTTATAAAAGTTATCCTGATTTTTTATTGTACCCCATGGTTCTGTTTCATAAAGCGATGACACTTCCTTAACTTCAGCAATTTCTCTTATCAGTTTAATAGCATTTATTATGTTTTTTCTCTTTGGCTCAATATTACTTCCAATGGATAGATAAACTATCATTAAATTTCTCTTATAATAACCTCTTTATAGACATCAGCCATTGATTTTGGTATTAATATATTATTCATATCACTTTTTAAAGAAGCAAAGAAAGCAAGCTGGATAGAATCATATATATCTTTTCCATTATCAAGGTAATATGTTAAAACACCATCAAATATATCTTTAACTAAACTATCACTAATATCGCCTGGTATTTCTTTTGATAGAATGTTGTAGTATTTATCTTCATAATTAAATATAAGATTATTTTTATCAATATGGATTAAAAAATATTCTGGTTTACTGCTATTATATGATTTAAATCTTTTTATTATCGAGACAAAACTTGAGCCAGTGAGATTATCAAAATCGCTTTTGTCAATTCTCGAAATTGTTGGTTCTCCTTCAAGACCTTCTTTTAAAAAATCATTTTTTGCATCAAGGATAGTTATTTTGTTTCTATCTTTTGCAATTGTGATTAAGTGTTTAAAAATATCATAACATATACCATTTGGGGTTCTATCTGTAAAAAGTATGACACTATAATTTTCAACAATTTCTCTAAATTTATCTTCAAACTTTTTTATATCTACTGGTGAAACGATTGGGTCTGATTCAATTATATCTGTTTCAACTCCTCTTTCATCAAAAATTTTTAAGTGAAGTGGATTTTCCTCGTCGCTTAAAACATATACAAAATCAACATTTTCTTCTTTTAAAGAATCTTTTATAAATTCGCCATTTTTTCCTCCAATTATACTTAATGCTGTGACATCGCCCCCAATTTTTTTTATAACTCTTGATGCATTTATACCTCTTCCTCCTGCAATTTTATCTTTTACATCAACAAGATTTGTTTCACCATAGTTTAATTTTTTTGTTTTAAGATTCAGTTCAACAAATGGATTTAAAATTACTGATAAAACCATTTCAAATTTTCTCCTTTTTAAGTAGATTTATTCTTTTTTTTAACTCGAAGACTTTATCTCTAATTCTTGCTGCTTCTTCAAACTCAAGAGTTTCTGCCCTAAGTTGCATCTCTTCTTCAAGTTGAGTTATTAAATATTCTAAATCATCTTTACTCATATAACTTTCACTCTCTTTTACAAACTCCGCTATTTCTTCTTTTTCTTTATATGGAATATCTATTAAAACTTTAACTGCTTTTCTTATTGACTCTGGCTTTATTCCATGCTTTTCATTAAATTCAATTTGAACCTTTCTCCTTCTGTTGGTTTCATCAATTGCTTTTTTCATTGATTCTGTAACTTCATCAGCATACATTATAACTTTACCACTAACATTTCTTGCTGCTCTTCCAATTGTTTGAATTAAAGATGTATGTGATCTTAAAAAACCTTCTTTGTCTGCATCAAGAATAGCAACAAGAGTAACCTCTGGGAGATCGAGCCCTTCTCTTAAAAGATTAATTCCAACAAGACAATCAAAGTCTCCTTTTCTTAAATCTTTTATTATTTCTGCTCTTTTTAATGTTTCAATATCTGAATGTAGATACCTAACCCTTATTCCTCTTTCATAGAGATATGTTGTTAAATCCTCTGCAATTCTTTTTGTAAGAGTAGTCACAAGAACTCTTTCATTTTTTTCAACCCTTTGATTTATTTCATTTATTAAATCTTCTATTTGCCCTTTAGAACTTCTTACTTCAACTAATGGATCAACAAGACCTGTTGGTCTTATTAACTGTTCAACAATATCATCTGAAATTGATATTTCATAATCAGATGGAGTTGCAGAAACAAAAATCACCTGATTGATCTTTTCTAAAAACTCATCATATCTTAAAGGTCTATTATCAAGACAGGATGGCAATCTGAATCCATAATCAACAAGTGATTCTTTTCTTGATCTATCTCCATTATACATACCTCTTAATTGAGGAACAGTAATATGACATTCATCTATAAAAACTAAAAAATCAGAAGGAAAATAATCAATAATTGTATATGGAGGTTCTCCCTCTTTTCTTCCTGAAAGGTGTCTTGTATAGTTTTCAATTCCTTTAACATAACCAGTTTCAATAAGCATTTCGATATCAAAATTTGTCCTTTGAGTTAATCTTTCTGCTTCAAGAAATTTCTTTTGAGACAGAAAATAGTCAACTCTTTCTTTTAATTCCCTCTTTATACTTTCAACTGCTTTATAAACTCTTTCTTCTGTTGTTAAAAACTGCTTTGCAGGGAAAAATATGAAACTCTCTAAATCTTCTATTTTTGTTGTTAAAAGAGGGTCAATCAATGAAATTTTATCTATTGTATCTCCAAAAAATTCAACTCTTACTGCAAAATCCATATCAACAGGATAAACATCTAATATATCACCTCTTACTCTAATTTTTCCTCTTGAAAAATCTATCTCATTTCTCTCATACTGAAGCAGTATAAGTTCTTTTATTAATTCTCTCCTATTTATTTCATCCCCCACTTTTATTTTTATTAATCCTTTTAAGTATTCAGTTGGGTCATCCCAACCATAGATACAAGAAACAGATGAAACAACAATTGTATCTCTTCTTTCCATTAAACTTCTTAGAGTTTTATGTCTTAACTTAACAATGTCCTCATTTATGTCAGCATCTTTTTCAATATAAAGGTCTGATTGTGGAACATATGCTTCTGGTTGATAGTAGTCATAATAACTAACAAAATACTCAACTCTATTTTCAGGAAATAGGTCTCTAAACTCTGAATAAAGTTGAGCAGCTAAGGTTTTATTGTGACACAAAACAAGAGTTGGTTTATTAACTCTTGCAATAACATTAGCCATTGTGTATGTTTTTCCAGAACCAGTAACTCCGAGCAGTGTCTGGAATCTTAAACCTTTTTTAATTCCTTCTACGAGTTTCTCAATGGCTTGAGGTTGGTCACCTTTTGGTTTATAATCTGATATAAGTTTAAACTCATCTTCTTTCATACTCTTCTTTTTATAATTTTACCTTAAACCTTCCAAATTCTCAACTACATTCTAAATTAAGGAGAGTTTAAATTAATTAAAAAGGTTATGTTTGTGTATTAGAGGAGGATATACAGTGGAATCAGAGCAAAAGAAAAAATTATCATTGCCTGAGAAGATAATCATAATTATTATCCTAATTCTTGCAATTTACGGTGTTTTTTCGCTATCTAAAGAAGGAGGAAGGTCTCTAAGCTCACTTTATTACACAATTAGAACAAAGCTTTTGTATAACAAAATAATAAAAGTTTCTGATTTTACATTAATAAACGAAGACTCAGAATCAACAAGATTATTTAATAACGAAAAAGCTTATACTGTCATTTTCATAGGGGCATTAGGATGTAACGCATGTATAAAAGAGCTTTTGAGTTTCCCAAACTACAAAGAGGAATTTGACAGTTTCCAAAAAAATGCAAGCTTGTTCATTGCTGTAACAGATAATAAAGAAGCTATCAAACGTTTTAAGGAAAGTAATAATTTCAACTTTCCAATTTATACAATTAATTGGAAGGATGTGTGTTAACTATCTTCTTTTGTTCCAGCTATATTCATTATTAATAATAAAAGTAAGTATATAGAATGGCACAGTATAGGGGGAAATGAAACTTTTATTCAAGATATTAAAAACTTTTTTGATAGCAAATCTCAGTAAAGAAAGGAGGTGAAGAAGATGTTTAATTATGTTTATGAGAAGAGGAAAGTTATAGCAGTGGCTGTTCTTGTTGCAACTGTGCATGGCTTATTGAGTGGGCTTGTTTTTCCAGCTTTAGCTTTTTCTGCTCAAAAAGACAAAAATGTTATAGAAATAATTTCCCCCCAGGTTGTTACAGGACTATATGCGTGAATTATGTAGATGGTCATGAGGATTGGGCTTGCAAGACAATTATTTAACGGTATTGTTAGTTTGTTTTTGGATAATGAGAGTATAATAAAGATAAGCAAAAGGAGATTTATGGTTAAAATAGTTAACCTTTCAAAGTTTTATGGTTCATTTGCAGCTGTTGAAGACATAAGTCTGTCAATAGAGGAAGGAGTACTTTTTGGCCTTGTTGGACCTAACGGTGCTGGGAAAAGTACTCTTCTTAACATTCTTGCAGGTCTTACCCTTCCAACAAAAGGGTATGTAACAATTTTTGGCCTTAACTCTCAAAAGGATAAGGATTCTATAAAAAACATTACGGGTTATATGCCTGACTCTCCCTTTCTCTATAATAAACTAAATGCAGTAGAATTCTTAAATTTTGTTGGCTCTCTTTATTCTATTCCAGAGAAGATCCTGGAAAAAAGGATAGATAGACTCTTGGATTTGCTTGGACTGAAGGAAAAAAGTTACTATCTTATAGAAACCTATTCTTTTGGGATGAAGAGAAAACTTTCCTTTACTGCGTCAATTATTCACAAGCCAAGGCTTTTGCTTCTTGATGAACCTTTTGATGGAGTTGACCCAGAAAGTGCTTTCATTATGAAATCAATTTTGAAGGGGCTTATAAGAAATAACTGCATTGTGATACTCTCTACGCATATCCTTGATATAGCTCAGGAAATATGTGAAGAGATTGGCATTATAAATAGGGGTAAGCTCATCCTTTTAGGTCGCACGGAAGAGATATTAAGAGAATTTTCCTCACATAAGCTTGAGGAAGTTTTTCTTGAGCTTACTGGAGGTGAAAAATACAGAGAGATTGTTTCTTATCTAAAGAAAGAAGAAAATTTATTGGATCTCTTCTAAGAACATGGTCAGTTGTAGATAAAAGGGAAGAAAACAGAAAAGTATATTTATTGTTATTATTCCTTTCTGTTGCATTTGGAATCTATGGTAGCATAAAAATCTTTCTTCCCTTTGATTATGCCCTGTTTGATTTATTGCCCAAAGAACCTCCCTCATTAAAGAATGTTGTACCGTTTGCAGTGTTGAGATTTAATAGTGTTATTCTTTTAACCTTTTTAATGCTTTTTTTATTTTCTTTGGTTTTTTCTTTCTTTTCTATTTCTCATGAAAAGGAAATAGAATTTTTATCTTTAACGCCTATCCATTTGTCTGATGTACTCCTTGCAAAGTTTGCCCAAGTTTTCAGGCAAATTATATCATTTATTGCTTCTTTTGTTATTCTTTCTTTTGTACTCTATTGGGTTGCCTTTTTTAAAACATTGATAGATATCACCTCTCTCCATGTCTTTATTCTTATTAATATTGCTTATCTTGTTTTTGCTCCTATTATCATGTTTCTCCTGACATTTATTAGTGTTGGATTGGGATTTTCTCTGTCGCTAATGGTTGTATTCATCTTACACAAGTTAAGGGTAAATGTGAATTTAAAAACGCCTACAAAATGGATTCTTATTATTTTTGTACTTTTTTTGTCTTTTACTCTTTTCGTTGTCTTATCCTCTTCAAAGATTATTGCTCCTCTTAATTTTATTACAATGGGAATTGTTAATATGACAAGACCTGTTCCTCATTTTCTTGACACCATAAAAATAGTTTTAATGCTAACGCTTATTGCATTAGCTATTTTAGCATTTATTTATTTTGTCTCTATGCATTTTGGAGAATTTATGCTATTAGAAGAACCAATAGCAAAAGAAATCAAAAGGAAGCCCGCCAACAGAAAAGATTATCTGTTACGCAATCTGCCTCAGTTTGTGAAAAAGGACCTGAAGCTTTTCTTTAGAGGAGATAAATCACTAAAATGGTTCATCTCAGATGTTGCCCAGAGATTATTCTTTATCATAATATGCTTTATTCCTATACGGCAAAATATCGGTGCTTTTTCATTTTTTGGGCTGAAGTTCGATTTTATTGGTTTTCATTTGATTTTTGTATTGATTCTGGTGTTCTCTCTTCTTTTTAGTTATTCTTATTTTTCAGAGGGGAAATGTATTTATCTTATTAAGCTTTCACCATTGAATATCAAAGATTTTATTTTGCTTAAGATATATGGCACACTTGTTATTGCTGTTCCTATAATGTTGATTGTTTTGATTATTGTTTTTACCATATCAGTAGAGGCAGCTTCTGCCTGGTATTTGATTCTTGCATTTCTTCAGACATTTACAATTTTCGAGTGGCTACTCACAGAAAATAGCTATTTTACTATTATTTTCACGAAGTATGATGCGGATACATTTTCCGCTTCAAGAGGTATTTTTGATACAAAGAGTAGTTTGTTGTTAGGGGGGATTAATCTTGCAACTTTTATTGTGTGGTTTTTTGTTTATAAGTTTTTGCATAACTCTACAATAGCTTTATCCATTTTAGTTCTTGTATTGGAAGCTTTACTGCCTATTTTACTATTTAACTTTGTCTTATTAAAGAAGGCGTCTTATAAAATAGAAAGCTTAGAGCTATAAATACCAATCTGATAGGAATTTTTTAAAATCTTCTTGATAATTTCTACGCATCGACGACTTTTCAGTATCATTTTGTCATTATCGAATTTTTAGTTCTCTTACTTTCGTCCTTAGAAAAGCAATTACTGCTTCGCCATGTTGTCTCATTTATTTTTCTATATGAAATTTATTTGGTTGCCTCATTAAAATTATATACGAAATTGTTGTCTTTTAAATAACTTCTATTGTGAGTATTAGATAATTCATCTTTGGTATTATTCCTTTGTTTCTCTAAATAAAGTCTACCAAGTTCTTTTTGAAATCTATCAATCTTTCTCTTTAGTTCTGCTGGATTTAAATGATCATGTTTCTCTATAAGTGTATGCTTTATCTCCTCTTCTACTTTATCTGACTCTGTAATCCTTAGGTATGGTGTTTTGGGTTTTTCATATTTCTTTGTTACTCTACTTCCTTTTCTTATTTTCTCAATAAAGTTTTGTAGATGGAAGAAAACTTATCCTTATCAATTTCTCTTCAGTTTCCTTACTGATATTTATCTCATTAAACTTCTTTAAGTTAAATAGAGATTCCTCTATGTATACCTTAAATCTTTTACCACAGATATAGTCAGAGGTGTACCACAGATATACTAATACATTCAATAAATCTTCACCATATATTCTCTTTCTTACCCTTCTTGATTCTTTATTTCTTCTTCCCCTGTATCCGTTATCAGAAATGAATACGATCGTTTTTCCATCCTTTCCATATACAATTGCTTTCTTCTTTCCATTATATGTCCTCAACACATATGATGCATAACATCTATCATAACCTGTAAGATAAATAAATTCATCAAATATCTTTCCTTTTTTCTTACCTTGTTATACCTAATTACTACTTCTCTTGCTACTGCTCTTCTTTCTTCAAGTGTTAGACTCATGAATTCTCCTCCCTCAAATCTCTTTAGAATTTCTTCTTTCTTCATTTTAGCCTCCATTTCTAAATTTTTTGTATAGATTTTTTATGTGAGACAACGATTCTATTTCATATAGATTTTTGATGAGGCAATTCGAAAATTTGAC
>Ga0209201_1001173_pt1 | contig 31773 bp, 29 predicted proteins | sample AD_UKC055_MetaG_FD_184411 | JGI IMG/M metagenome (GOLD analysis project Ga0209201, IMG submission 184411) | Active sludge microbial communities of municipal wastewater-treating anaerobic digesters from USA - AD_UKC055_MetaG (SPAdes) (version 2) | ecosystem: Engineered > Bioreactor > Anaerobic >... | reverse complement strand
GTCGGATCCGTCCTTCCTTCATAATCACGACTCTATCGGATATGGCCATTGCCTCGCTCTGGTCATGCGTTACATAAAGGCTAGTTATCCCCAACCTTTTCTGTAGTTTCCGCAGTTCGTCGCGCATATATTCTCGAAGTTTGGCATCGAGGTTCGAGAGCGGTTCATCGAAAAGAAGCACACTGGGTTCTATCACTATAGCGCGGGCCAGGGCAATTCTCTGTTGTTGACCGCCGGACACTTGGCTCGGGTAGCGCTTGGCCATAGTTGTTAGCTGCATGAGATCTAGCGCACGCTCAGTACGCTCGCGAATCTCCCTGGCTGGCAGCTTTTGTACCCGTAGTCCATAGGCCACATTCTCATAGATCGTTAGATGCGGAAACAGGGCATAGCTCTGAAAGACCATGGATAGCCCGCGCTTGTTGGGCGGAATCTTGGCTACATCCTTATCCCCAATAAGAATCGAGCCAGAAGTAGGGTACTCGAAGCCTGCTATCATTCTGAGCGTCGTTGTCTTACCACAGCCCGATGGACCAAGAATCGTCACCAGTTCGCCGGTTTTGACTTCCAGATTGACATCATCGACAGCCAAAACCTCGCCAGAGCCATCGAGACTTTTGAACCTCTTTGTTAGATCAATAAGAGACACATTGGAACTTCTTGCACTGAAATCACGCTCGCTCACTGCTGCCTCCACTTGCTGAAGGACCGCCTCGACCCAGGAAGCCCACCAAAAGGTTGAGCACGCCGATAGCAACAACGATAAAAAGTATCATGACTATAATATAGGCCGCGGCATCCGAATACTTGCTCGATTCGAAAAGAGAAAAAATGCTGATTGTAGCCAAATTCCAGCGCGGCGAGATAAGAAAGATTACTGTGCTCACCGCTGTCATGGCGCGAACGAATGAGTATACAAGGCCGGAAAAAAATGCCTGCTTGAGCATCGGTAAGCTTATGCGCCGAAAAGTAACAGCCCCTGTAGCGCCGAGTATTGTCGAAGCCTCCTCGATCGATCTATCGATCTGCAAGAGCGTCGAAGTTCCTGCTTCAATTCCCACAGGCATATTTCTGAATGCAAATGCCATTATTAGCAAAAAAGCCGATCCTGTCCACATAAATGGTTTGTCATTGAATGCGAGAATATACCCAATTCCCACAACGGTTCCAGGGACCGCAAAAGTCAGCATGGAGATAAACTCCATTGCTCGTCTGCCGGGGAATTCCTTGCGCACAACCAGGAAAGCAATGATCATTCCAAGAAGCCCAGCAATCGGCGTAGACGCCATGGCGAGCACAACGGAATTTCTCAGCGGAATCCAACCGAGAGTCATTACGTATTTGAAGTGCGCCCAGGTAAAGCTAAAGTTTATGCCCCAGACCTTGACAAAAGCGCCCACGAGAACCGTTCCATAGAACAAGAGAATAACCAGCGCAACCAGCATGCAGAATGCAAAGAGGGGCCATATCATCTTAGGATCCTTGCTCTGTTGCTGCGATACAGTGGGTTTTCCTGTGACTGTTACAAAAGACTTGCCCGATAGCCAATATTTCTGCAACAGAAAGGCGATCAGGGTCGGTATGAGTAGCAAGAGCGCCATCAAAGAACCGCCTCTCATATCGTACATGCCTGTAATGGTTCTGTACGCCTCTACAGCAAGAGTGGAGAAACTTCCCGAAATGACCGCTGGATTGCTGAAATCCTCCATGGATTGAATGAACACAAGCAAAAAAGAGCTGAGGATACCCGGCACCGAAAGCGGCAAAGTTACAGTTCGGAAAATTCGAGCCTTAGAGGCACCAAGATTCAGTGCTGCATCTTCCACCGCTGGATTTAATTTCGAAAGAGTGCCGGTCAGCGTAAGGTAGGCTATCGGAAAAAAAGAAATTGTCTGGACAACAACAAGGCTATGCATTCCATAGACATTTGCGTCTTCGATGCCTAAAAGCCTGCGAGTTATCAGCCCATTTCGCCCAAAAAGAAAGATCATCGATAGAGAAAGAATAAAAGGCGGAGAGATTATGGGGATAGTCGCTATTGTCTTGAAAAATCCCTTCAGTGGCATATCTACACGAGTCAGGGCATATGCAAAGACATATCCAATGATAGTTGCGAGAATACCTGTCGCAATACCCAACATCATAGAATTCTTGAGCGGTTGGAGATATGAGCGAGATTTTAACATATCCCAAGCGGCTTGAAAACTCAAATTGCCATCATTATCCGTTACACTATATGCAAATATCTTGCATAGGGGAAATATTATAAAAAGAAAAAGCCCTACGAATACCAGGATTACTAGAAATAAAAGTACCGGATCACGCACAAGATGCGCTACCGAAAGGCGAGTGTTTTCTCTCATTAAAATCTCAGGTTCCTTTGGAATGAAGATTGTGCAGTCATATCGCTTTTGCACAAGAGGTGCGCAAAGAAAATTTCGCGCACCTCCATAAATGCTCAATCTACCTGATCAATTCTACTTCAGGTTGCTTGCCGCCGCGACTACTTTATTGAATTGCTCGATTAGGCGATTTCTGTTCTGACCAGCCCATATGGGATCATAGTCGATGACCTTGAGACTGTCGACCGAAATTGAGCCCTTGGGTGGAGTTGCCTGTGAATTTACCGGTATTCTAAAGGATTTAGAAGTCTCGAAGAGGTCTTGCCCGCGCTTTGACAACATCCAGTCGATAAATCGTTTGCCATTTGATGTTTCTTTTGATGGGCCATTCTTTATCAGCGCCATGCAGCCAATTTCGTAACCTGTGCCATCTTTAGGGAAGGATAGGGCAACAGGGTAGCCTTCGAATGCCGGTTTGAGGCCATCATGAGAGAATGTGATTCCAATGGCCGCTTCTCCGAGGCCTACATCCATAGGAGGAGTCGTCCCCGATTTGGTATACTGACGAATATTCTGATTGAGAGCGGAAAAGTATTTCCAGGTGGCTTCTTCACCACGCATCTGGACAATAGTTGCAAGGATTGTATAGGAAGTTCCTGAAGTGCTTGGGTGAGCCATCGAGATTTGACCCTTGAATTCGGGCTTCAAGAGATCATCCCAAGAGGTAGGGTAGGCCAAGCCTTTCTTCTTGAACCAATCGGTGTTGCATGCAAAGCCAATTGCTCCCACATAGAAGGGATTTGCATAGCCCTTTACGTCCCAGTACACCTTCGGAATGTTTACAAGTTCAGGAGACTGATAGGCTTCGAGGAGACCCTCGGAGATTGCGGGTACAAAGTTGTCGTAGGAACCGCCAAACCAGACGGTAGCCTGGGGATTGTTCTTTTCCGCTCTTACACGAGCAAGCAGCTCGCCAGCAGAGAGTCTGACATATTGGATCTTGATTCCAGTATCTTTTTCGAACTGGCTGAAATATGTCGGGAGCTCGGATTCCGGCAGAGCCGTATAAACGGTTAGTGACTTGTAATCTGGTGTTGCCTGCGCGCTTGTTGACATCAAGGGCAATAGGCAGAACAGCACTAGTACCGATAGAAAGATCTTGCGCATAGATTGCCTCCTTTCAAGTTCCTCGTCTATTATAGAACAATATTATAGATCAAATTTAGCAAAATGCAACTGAAATCGTTTGCAGGATGGCAGGATGGTAAGAACGATTTTATATATTTGCTGTACAGAGGCAAAGGAGATCCATAAGAGGAGATTTTATAAAGAAGAATCCTGGAAGGAGAAAGATAATGCAATACGATATAACTATGATGGGTCATATTTCAAAAGATATAATAATCGACGAGTCTGGGAATGAAAGCAAGCTTTATGGTGGAGCACTTCTGTATTCATCAATCGCTGCTGCGCGAGCCGGAGCCCATGTACTCGCCATAACTAAGGCCGCTCCGGAGGATTTTTGCGCATTAGATATAGCCAAGGAGCACAGCGGCATACAAATCATAGCTATCCAGAGCCCCAAAACGACATCGATTCGCAATGTATTTCTGTCTGCGGATCATGAACGAAGAGAGACCTGTCTCTTATCTCGGGCAGAATCATTCTCGGCGGCTGATATCCCTTTGAACGCAGAGATGAAGATAATCGATCTGGCAGGACTATTTGTAGGCGAATTGCCTGATAATCTAATAGAAGAGCTTGCACCCCGTGGGGCTATTGCGGTCGATGCCCAGGGTCTTCTTCGCGAGGCTCAGCCCAATGGCAGGATGCTGTTTCGCGATTGGAATAACAAACATCGCTATATGCCTTTTGTGAGCTACTTCAAAGCCGATGCCGCGGAAGCGGAGATCCTCACAGGTCTTACCGACAGAGAAGAAGCCGCAAAGAAAATAGCGGCCTGGGGCAGAGACTCAGAGGGCAAGGAACCAGAAGTCATGATCACATATAATACCGAAGTCATCGTTTTTGTGGATGGAAAGATCTATCGTGCCCCATATACGCCTTCGAATCTCTCGGGAAGAACGGGGCGGGGCGACACCACCTTTGCTGCCTATCTTGCCTGGCGCCTCAGCCACGATCCACATGAATCGGTCCGATTTGCAGCGGCTCTTTGCTCAATAAAAATGGAAAAGCCCGGGCCTTTCTCCGGAACGCTCGAAGATGTGTTTGCGCGTATGTAAATAGCCGATATCTCTTGCACCTTGCCGCTCTATATTCTTTGATGGGCTTTTCGCCAGCGCTCCAGCATTCGCAAGGCTCGGTCTGCGGCGCGAAAAGTTGGAATCCCTCGTTTTTCGAGCTCCGCGGAAAAAGGATCGTAGAGCGGACCAGAATCGACAATGGCAATAAAAGGCTTATCCATTTCGCTCGATAATCTGCCGAGCCGTTCGGGAAGCGAATTAGGTCTGAGGATATCTTCGCCATGAGATAATGGGCCGCCTGCAAGCGTATTCAACTTAGCGGTGAGGGGGATTATTCCCACAATGCAGAGATCGGTTTCGGGGTCCATAAGTACTGTTCTAACCGCCCTTTCATAGGCGTCGTCGTCCGCCATTGGGGTGAGATCGAGTGGGTTGTGGATATCTACTATTTCCGATATATGCGCATCCTTATAAATCACTTCAAGCTCGGTTTTTGTCCTTTCACTAAAATGAGATAAAACCATCTCCCCCAGATTGTCTGCAATCGCAACGCACTCATAGCCGCCGTTGGAGACGGCTGCGAGCCTTCTACCTTTTGCTCTTTTACCATCGAGCAGGGTAAATAATGTGATCGCGTCGTCAAATTCGTCCAGACTGTCGCAAACAACCGCGCCGGCTTGAGAAAAGAGTTGCCAAGTAACAGGATAGTCTCCCGCAATGCTTGCAGTATGACTCGCTGCCGCACCCGCTCCTGCTCGAGTCCTGCCTCCTCGGTATAGAATAACATTGCGACCGGACATGGTAATCTCTTTGGTCGCTTCGAGTGCCTTCTGTCCATCCAGTGGCTTAAAACCTTCAGAATAGACCGCAAATACATGGAGTTCGTTATCTTGAGCCAGATAATCCAGATAATCTCCGACTGTTAGGTCCATCTGGTTGCCAATGGTTATTGCATATTTTGCATTGATGTTGGGATGCTTAGAGATGCGCGTTATGGCAAATGCGCCTGACTGTGAGATCAGCGCAAGTGGCTCGATCTTGCCCTTGGGCATGGGTAGCTTGTATTCAGGTATGAAGAGGGTGTTGTATTTACCGGGAACCGAGCGTATACCAAGGCAGTTGCCACCATTTATCAGGGGTCCCTTTCCCTCGGCGCGTGCTTCCGCCAAAGCACGATTCATATCCGCAACTATGGATTCTGAGCCTTGCTTTTCTTCCAGCCCTCCGGGAATTAGGAGAACCGACCATGCTTTGTCGTATCGCGCAATGTCGGCAAGCGTGCTGGGAATACCAAGCGCTGGAATAACCACAACAAAGAGATCTATTTTCTCAGGCAGAGATTGAACATCCGGAACACATTGGCAACCATCGATCCATTGAGCACCTGGCTTTATGATATAGATCCTAGATTTATCGAAGTTATTTTCAAGGAGATTGCGGAGAATAATACGACCATTGTTGATCGTCTTTTCAGATACGCCAATGATAGCCACGCTAGAAGGCTCGAGAATGTGCTTTATCTGGTTGACTGGCCGAATCTGCTGAGCGAAATTGATAGGAAAACCCTCGGAATCGCGCACAAGGCTCTGAATAAGGTTCTGTGAAGAACTCTGCGCAGAGCCATTTGCTGGCGCGTTCTCTGCAAACTCTTTTAGCGTTGCCAGGCAGTCCAGTGCTACAAGCTCCCCGGTTTTTGAAAGCACCATTGGATTGACCTCGAATTCGCTTATGCCTGCGGCCGAAAGGGCATCTGCGGCATCGATAAAGCGCTGGATTGCTTCGATGAGACTCTTTTCTTCCAACTCTGGCCTTGTATTTCTTAGGCCAGCACATAAGAGCCCATATATTACATTGTTTCTTAGAAGCGATTCGAGCACTGCCATGTCATTGATTCTTGGAGAGAGAAAAAGGTTTGCCATACCGGGCTTGAATTTCGATGCGAGATACTCGGTATAAATACCACCAGGGCCGAAAGTCACAATAGGGCCAAAGTCAGGCGCAAAACGATAACCAAAAATCATCTCATGACCAAGCTTCGGTTCGAAAGCTATGAACTCATTGACAGTAAATCCATCGCGAGGCACATTCTTGAATCGAGCTTCCATTCTATCGAGCGAATCGGCAATTGCGGTAGCCGTGTTATCGACAATCTCGATGCCTTGTACTTCGGTCTTATGAAGAACCTTAGAACTAATGACCTTGATTACAGCTTTGGAGCCGGGGAAAGGGCTTTGCAGAGGAGCATCTATTGCTCCTTCAGCTCCTATTTTCTCCAGAAACTCATTTGCCGACTGCACAATCCAACGCCGGGGCGTCTGTACACCCATTGCCGCCAGAATGGACATTCCTTCGAGCTCCGTAAGCGCTTCCCTATGCTCGCTTTGGGCTTGGGATATTATGCGCTTTATCTTGTCGCGAAGCTCCTTTGCCGATTGACTCAGGCGACAGCCGCCTTGAGCATATTGAGTTGTCGCCTGATCTTTGGTCTTTTGGGTCTTTTGTCTTTCAACCATGATATAGCGCTCTCCCTGCTTCAAAAGCCTTTAGATTGGCTTGTACAACCGATTCGCCTTTTCTTGAAAAGAGCTCGATTATCTCCTTCTCGATGGCATCAGGAGAAATGGGCAAAAGATCCATAGCGGCACCGATCAGTACGAGGTTTGCAGTTCGAACATTTCCCGATTTCCGCGCTATGGCTTCAGCATCGATAAGCCGTACTCGAGCGATTTTGCGGATTTCTGCCAACACGGTATCCAGATCGGGGTAATCAGGAATGTTGAGAACGGGTGCAGTGGCTGAGACAATAATACCATTAGAGGGGGAAATCCACGAAAGATGACGGAGCGCTTCCAGGGGCTCTAGAGCAAACATAATATCTGCTTTGCCCTTGGAAATCGTGGGACTATAGATCTCCTTGTCTGCAATGCGCAGGTGAGCCAAAACTTCACCTCCGCGCTGAGACATCCCATGTATTTCGGATTGCTTAACCTGAAATCCAGCGGCCATTGCGGCGCGGGCTATTATGATCGACGCAGAAAGCCCGCCCTGGCCTCCGACGCTGCAGAGAATTATATCGCAGGTCATGATCTCCTCGCTTTCTTTAGCCATTCGATGCATTCTCGGAACATTATGATTACAGACACACCATCATAACTTAGCTCTTCGCGAATGATCTCAACATTAGCATCCAATGCACGACGATGTGCCTCGAGAACACGGATATGCTCCCTTTCAACACCAAAACCTTCGAGAAGCTTTGGGAGTTGTTGGCTTGGACTGATTGTGGGCTGGGCTCCGGTCATGCCAGTAGTGCCATTGTCCAAGATCATCAAGGTCATCGGACTATGGTGCTGCACCGCATCGAGCAAGTTTGTAAGGCCTGAATGATAAAAAGTCGAATCGCCTATTACGGCTATGGAGCGCTTGTTTCCAACACAGCCTGCACCGCGCGCCATACCCACCGAAGCGCCCATGTCTACGCAGGACTCTATGATATTCCAAGGTTGCTGTGCACCAAGAGCATAGCAACCGATATCCGAAAAGACAAAGAATTCTGCCTCTCCTTCGAGAGCCTTCTTGAGCGCTGTATAGGAATCGGCATGTGGACAACCCTGACAGAATTGGGGTGGACGGCTAGGAAGCTCGATCTCTGAGTGCAGGCTGGAGGAGACTAAAGGAAGTCCAAGAGCTATTCGCACCGAATCTGAGCTCAACTCGCCCGCTAGAGGCAATTCTCCCGTCATTTTCCCCAAAATCGGTATGGGTGCTCCGAATATGCCTCGCATTTCGCGCTCAATGTAAGGGTAGCCCTCTTCGATTACCAGAATTTGCGACACATGCGCAGCAAGCGCTCTAACCTTTGATTCGCCTTCCGAAACCTCTATTGGATATCGGCCTAAGTGTAGGTGTGAAGGCGGCTCGCCGCCATGAGCCACGGTCCAGTCTCCCTCATTTTCCTTATAATACGCCAGAGCCAGCCCACAGGTCACCACACCAAGTTCCTTCGACCGCAGCTCAAGGCGGCTCGCCTTTTCTCCATCTACCTTGAAGGCGGGTTGTTTTGCTAGCAAGGCCAACCACTGCTTTCGCGCCGAAGCAGGCAATAGGGTCCAAGAAAAACGATCGGTGGTCTTGCCACGGTTGCAGATAGGCACTGAAGGTGCTGTCTGTACCAGACCTCGGGCATGCGCAAGCCTTGTCACTATGCGAACCATCACCGGCACCTCATGCGCCTCCGAATAGTCGAATGCTGCTCGCACCATATCGTAGGCTTCCTGCTGATCCGATGGTTCAAAACAAGGAATGCGAGCAAAATCTGCCAAAAGTCTCGAGTCTTGTTCATTTTGGCTGGAATGCATACCTGGATCGTCGGCCACTATGACAACGAGCCCCCCATTTATTCTAACGAGTGCAGAATTCACAAAAGGATCCATCGCAACATTGAGTCCAACATGCTTCATAGAAACCATGGTGCGCCTACCCGCGAAGGATACGCCTAGTGCGGACTCGTATGCAGTCTTCTCATTAGTGCACCATTGGGCTACAGGCCGGAAGTCTCTCGCACCAATGCTTTCATCATTGTCTGTGTTGCTTATGCATTCCTGCAAATATTCCATTATCTCAGTTGCCGGTGTTCCTGGATACGCAAAGGCCGCTGTAATTCCCGAATCCATCGCGGCATGTGCTATCGCTTCATCTCCAGAAAGAAGGACCTTTTGTGACATTTCCGAACTCCTTATTCATCCAGTCAGACAACAATCCAAGAAAATAAAAAAAAGCGCAGGAACAAACCTGCGCCAACAATCTCCCTGTCTAATCAAAGTATAGCTCATACTCCTGTGGAACAGGCGCGTTATACACATATGAGGCTTCTTTTTCCTTGTGCGCTATCCAGGTTTCGACAAGCTCCTCGGAAAACGCGGCCGAAAGATAACCATGATCCTTCTTGAGCCCGGCTAACACATCAAAAAGCCCAGTTGGGAAGACATGCCGAGCCGAAGTTGTTTCGCGCGCAAAGCCTAGAGCTACGGGATCGAGTCTCTTATTTATCCCATCGAGACCGGCGAGAAGCATTGCGGATAAAAAATAATATACATTTGCCGTGGCATCCCCTGTGCGAAACTCTATGCGAGCTTCTCCCTTTCCTAGATAGCCAGGAATTCGAACCGCTGCTGCCCTCGACCCATGGGCAAAGGTTGCGCTAACCGGCGCCTCATAACCTGGTACGAGCCTTCGATATGAATTAGTGGAAGGATTGGAAAAAGCCAGGAGAGAGCCCGTGAGAGCATGGCTCAAGAGTCCTGCCGTGTATGACAGCCCTTCCCTGGAAAGTCCATACAGCTCTTCACCTGGGAAAATTGAAGCTCCAAGCTTTTCTATGAATTGATGCACATGCATGCCGCTGCCCGCAACCTTATACATGGGCTTGGGCATAAAAGTGACCTTTAGCCCCAGCTCATCCGCCTCGCTGCGTAGAATCCATTTAGCCAAGGATACGGCATCTCCTGCCTTCAGCATCGAAATAAAATCTAGCTCGATCTCGAGTTGCGCAGCAACCACTTCGTGGTGATGGTATTTGACAGGAATGCCAACATCGATCATTGTCTTTACCGCACGATTTCGCAAAAGCTGGTATCGATCCTCAGGAGCCATACGATGGTATCCTTGAGAAAGCCTAATCCATGGCGCATCTCTATAGTCTTCGCCTATACCCTCCGAACTCCCGACAAAATAATAGGAATGATCTGTGGCTGTCGAATAGCGCACTTCTTCGAAAACATAGAACTCCAGCTCCACAAGCATTTTGATATCATCGCCTATTCCAGATTCCATCAGAGCCGAATGAGCGGCCCTTATTACCGAACGCGGATACTGCTCGAACAATTCGCCTTCCGTTGTACGTACATCGCAGAATACGTGGAGAATATCGAATTCTCCCTTCTGTTCGATAAAGGCAGTATCCATATCGGGCACGGCTACCATGTCCGATGCATGCACTTTTGCATACCCAAAATTAGAGGCATCGAATCCTATCCCCTTTTTGAGCACCGCCTCATCAGCAAATGAAGATGGAAGACTCACTGCTCTCATCCGTCCGTCGATATCGATAACTATGAGCGATACATAGTCGATACCCCCAAAATCGCCATTCCATTGAGATAATTTCATGCAAAACTCCTCGCTGTGCCGCGCGCGCGGCTTAGTGAGCGACTCATCGTGCCATTACTCTCAGGCTATCTTCTCTAATAATTGACCTCGCTGAGTCTATAAATCAAGACAAATTTTATGATGACCTTTCCGCGTCTCCATATTGTAAACCGAGATCATTCATCCTGCAAGTTACGAAACGATAGTATCAATAAATGAAACATCTTCGGAAGATAATACAAGAATCTCCAAATGGTCGAGCCAGATCGAAACAGATTGAGCCAGATTAAGTCAGATTAAGCCAGATTAAATTTTAAGCAAGGAAGCAACAAAAACCAATTATAAAACCAATAATAACTAAGCATTGACATTCGATATCTATCTATATCAGACTGACAATAGTATGGTCTGTTACAAGAATACAAGCAGAAAGGAGTAAAGAGGCATGCCCGAGATAAAAGAACTTCAATATTGGATAGATGGCGGATGGCAGAGATCTACCACAGATAAATATATGGATTGCTATGATCCTTCGACCGGAGAAGTGATCGCGAGAGCGCCGAAATGTACATCCGAAGAAGTAGAGGCCACCATTGCCTCAGCAAAGAAGGCCTATCCTGCGTGGTCGAACACGCCGCCAAACAAACGAGTACAGGTGCTTTTTAGGATGAAGGCGCTGCTGGACAAGCATCTTGATGAGCTTACGCTCATGGTAGCAAAAGAGAACGGGAAGGTACTCGACGAAGCTATGGGCGATGTCCTTAAAGTGACAGAGGTTGTGGAGTTTGCTTGCGGTATAACGCATTTAATGAAAGGGCCTGCGCTCATGAATTGTTCGGTGGGATATGACACAACACAGTATATGGAGAGCATTGGGGTATTTGCAGGCATAGCGCCCTGGAATTTTCCTGCAATGATACCTATGGGCTGGATGGCTCCCTTATGCATCGCGACTGGCAACACGATGATCATCAAGGCAGCGAGTTTCTGTCCCGAGACCTCTATGAGGATAATGGAGCTCTGGGCGGAAGCAGGGCTGCCGCCAGGAGTACTGAACCTAATTACGTGCTCCAGGAATGAATCAGAGATATTCTTGCGCCATCCCGATGTAAAAGGGATCAGCTTTGTAGGTTCCACGAGTGTGGGCAGGCATATCTACGAAGTAGCGGCGGCTAATGGGAAGCGAGTGCAATGCCTTACCGAGGCAAAGAACCATGCTCTGGTATTGAAGGATGCGGCCTTAGAGAGGACGGCTCGAGGGATAATCAATTCGGCATTTGGCTGTGCGGGTGAGCGTTGTATGGCTTTGCCAGTCATAGTGGTGGAAGAAGAGATAGCAGACGAGCTAGTAGGGATTCTCAAGGAGCAATCGAAGAATCTCAAGGTAGGGCCGGCTTACGACAAGACGAGCCAGATGGGGCCGGTAGTGAATGCGGAGCATAAGGCATCTATTGTGAAATGGATAGAGAAAGGAATAGAGGAAGGAGCCGAGCTCGTACTGGATGGTCGAAATATCGTAGTAGAAGGCTATGAGAATGGTTTTTATCTAGGGCCTACGATTCTGGATCATGTTACACCAGAGATGAGCGTTGGATGGAAAGAGATTTTTGGTCCGGTACTCTGTGTAAAGCGAGTGAAGGATTTCGAGGAAGGCCTGGAGCTCATGAACTCGAGTGAATTTGGGAATGGTTCGGTGATATATACACAGAGTGGCTATTATGCCAGGGAATTTGCTAAGAGGACGCATGGAGGTCAGGTAGGTATCAATGTAGGTATTCCAGTACCCTTGAGTGTATTTGGTTTTACCGGGCATAAGAATTCGTTTTTTGGGGATCTCCATACCATGGGTACAGATGGAGTAAGATTCTACACGGAGTTGAAAAGTGTCACTTCTCACTGGTTCTCCGAAGAGGAAGCGAGAGAAGGCAAGGTTGTCAACAGTTGGGATGGAACAATATCTTTTCCAGATAAGAAATAAAAGATAAAATCCTTCAGTCTGTAATTTAGAAATGCCTGCAGAGTTCAGTGAGCCCTACAGGCATTTTTGATTTCCAAGATATCTCAATTCTCAATTTCCTTGTAAACAGCACTCTTTGGGCTTAGACTCCTGCATATTTGCTGAGTTCATTGAGCACATCTTCTTTCATTGTGTAGGTGAACTCATCGGTTGGGAATTTTTGCTCTTTCACCTCATCAATAAAATCTTTTATGGCTTTGAGTTCGTAATCCCATGCATTTGCATACACTTTGACAAATTTCGGGGTGAATCTCTTGAAGAGCCCCAGGATGTCATGGAAGACAAGCACCTGGCCATCGCATTCCATGCCAGCACCGATACCTATGGTTATTGCTTTCACTTTTTGGGAGATAATTTTTGCTAGTTGCCGAGGAATAGATTCCAGGACTATTGCAAATGCGCCAGCCTCATCGACTGCTATCGCATCATCGATCAGTTTCTTTGCGGCATCAAGGGATTTGCCTTGTACTTTGAAGCCGCCGAGCATACCTGCTGTCTGAGGAGTCAGCCCAATGTGACCAAAAGTAGGAATACCCGCGCGAATTATTGCCTCAATGGTCTTTGCCATTTCCTGTCCGCCTTCGAGCTTGATCGAATCGCAGGCTCCCTCTTTATATAGAATACCTGCATTTGTAATTGCCTGTTCTATGGAGACATTATATGACATGAATGGCATGTCTCCGACCACATGAGCCCTTTTTACGGCTCTGGTGACCGGCTTGATATGAGCGAGCATCTCTTCCATGGTCACAGGTGTAGTCCCACTATAACCAAGTTCTACCATACCAAGGCTGTCGCCAACTAGAATAATATCTATGCCTGCTTCATCTACAAGCAACCCTTGAGGATATGAATATGCAGTTATCATCGATATCTTCTTGCCTTCTCTCTTCATTGAGACAAGATCAGGAATAGATAGCTTTTGCATTTCTTCCGCCATTGCTAGACCTCCGTTAGTTGAAATAGATACCTCATCATATATCGAAATAGCCAGCCATACAATGGCAAAACCATTTTAATACTCCCGTAAATCATTATATCTTTTCCAAATAAAAGCTTGACTTTGCTATCAACTATGGTAACATATTAAGACTATCGATGAAGATAGATTATGCATAATGTTCGATATTTATCACTGTGATCGAAGGAATCTTGATAAGAAAGGGAGGCAGATCAATTATATAAGAGGCATGATCTTTTTTGGTTCGACAGTGCTTGAGGAATGATTGGAGTTCTGGTCTGAATTTACAATATTTGCCCAAATAAAAGGAGGTCTCTAAACATGAACACTGAGGAGAAGTATAAGAATTACGTAAATACTTCCTTCGTTAAGGCAATTGAGCCTGTTGTTGTTACTAATGCTTCAGGCAGCAAAGTAACCAGCGAAGATGGCAGAGTATATACTGATCTATATTCAGGTATTTCGGTAGTGAATGCGGGGCATTGTAATCCCGAAGTAGCACAAGCAGCCAAAGCACAGATTGATAAACTAATTCATTGTGGTACATATGTTTATTATTCTCCGACAGCTGCTGATTTTGCAGAAAAGCTCGCAGAAGTAGCACCTGGAAGATTGCAGAAGACCTTTTTTGGCAATGGAGGAGCCGAGGCCAATGAGTGTGGGATGCGCATGGCCAAGCAATATACGAAAAAGCAGGAATTCATTGCACTGCATGGCTCCTTTCATGGAAGAAGTTTGGCCACATTGTCTATAACTGGGAATAAAGGTAGGAAGAAGGGCGGTGGACCATATATTCCAGGTGTTGCCTTCAATCCAGCTCCATATTGTTATCGATGTGCTTTCAACTTGTCATATCCCTCTTGCGATTTGTATTGTGCAGAGTATCTTGAGCGTACAATACAATATGATACCAGTGACAATGTTGCGGCATTTGTTGCGGAAACAATTATGGGAGAAGGCGGCATAATAGTTCCGCCAAAAGAGTTTTTTAAGGAAATCAAGAAAATACTGGATCAGTATGGTATCCTTCTGTTCCTTGACGAGGTTCAAGCTGGTTTTGGTCGCTCCGGCAAGCTATTTGCGATCGAGCATTATGATGTCGAACCAGATATCATGACCATGGCAAAAGGCATAGCGGCAGGCTTTCCTCTATCTGCATGTATAGCAAGGCCTGAAATTGCCGATTCCTTCCGACCAGGAGATCATCTCTCTACTTTTGGAGGCAACCCTGTTTCTTGTGCAGCCGGAATTGCAAATCTGAATTATATGCTGAGAGAGAAACTTCCAGAAAAGGCTATGGAAAAGGGTAGAATTTTCATGGAGGAATTAAAGGAGATACAGAAAACCACATCGCTTATCGGAGATGTTCGCGGCTCCGGGCTAATGATTGGCGTAGAGTTGGTTCGTGATAAAAGAAAAACCCCTGCAGCGGAAGAAGCAGCCAAGATCAAAACCCTTATGAGAGAGAAAGGATTTCTTATCGGCTTGGGTGGCACCTTTGCAAATGTCTTAAGGTTGCAGCCTCCTTTGGTAATTTCTTCGGAAGAACTTTCTTCTGCTGCAAAGGCTCTTTCTGAGTGCTTTAGAGAATTGACATGAAAATCTCTGTTATTGGCTCAGGAGCCATGGGTTCTCTCTTTGGAGGGCGGCTTGCTTTAGCGGGAGAGAACGTAGTTCTCTATGATGTCTATAGAGAACATATAGATGCGGTTAACACACAAGGGCTTTCGATAGAGGATGCCGAGACTGGCGAGATTACGATCGCTCATCCACAAGCATCCTCTGATCCTGAATCTGTTAAGAACTCCGATGTATTTCTGATTTTCGTCAAATCGACAAACACAGAGTCTGTCGCCAATCAATTCAAATCCTATGCTGCTCCGCATACGATTGTGTTGACTTTACAAAATGGGCTTGGAAACGATGCTATTCTGTTAGAGCATTTTGGAATAGAGCGGACAGCAATTGGAGTTACTTCTCAAGGCGCGACCTTCTTAGGACCTGGGAAAATTCGGCATGCTGGAAAAGGCCCAACCCATATTACAATGGCCGATGGAGATGAGACAAAACTGAGAGATCTAGCGGCAGCTCTTGACCGAGCAGGGTTTGAGATTCATATAAGCGATACAGTGACCAGCCTGGTATGGAGCAAACTTATAATCAACGTAGGCATCAACGCATTAACCGCCATTCTAAATGTCAAGAACGGCCAATTATTAGAATACGAGGATATCAAGCAAGTAATGGCAGATCTAGTAAAAGAAGCCCTATTAGTTGCTAAGAAGAAAGGCATACAACTTATATATGATGATCCTCTGGCTCAGGTATATGAAGTGGCGCGGAGTACGGCATCTAATTCATCTTCTATGCTGCAGGATTTTCAAAAAAGTCGTCCTACAGAGATCGATTTTATTAACGGTGCAATTGTCAATGAAGCGCACAAGCTTGGAATAGAAGTACCGGTCAATGAAACATTGACAAGGATTGTTCGAACTCTCGATATGCTGCATGCCAAGAAAGGAAGCATATGATGTTAAATGCCAGAGAAACCACATTTATTCAATCGATAAACAAGAATGAGCTAATCTCTTTGATTCAAGATCTCGTACAAATAGATTCTGTGATACGCCCAGAAACAGGTAATACCGAGCACAATGTAGCCTGCTATATTATCGATTGGATTCGACGCGAATTAGATATCGAGCCCATCATTTGTGAGGTAGCTCCCAATCGCGAGAATATTATTCTTACTATTGATTCCGGTCATCCAGGTCCATGTTTGATGATAGAAGGGCACATGGATGTAGTCAGCGAGGGCGACAAAGCAGCATGGAAGTATGATCCTTTTGGGGCGGAGATAGTCGATGGCAGAATATACGGCCGCGGGTCCTGCGACATGAAAGCTGGCGATGCAATTGCTCTTCTCATCGCTAAGAGCTTTAGACGCACCGATCAGCCATGGATTGGAAAATTACGCCTTGGCATTGTGTGCGACGAAGAAGGCATGATGATTGGAATAAAGCATCTCATTAAAAATGGTTACGCAGATGATGTAGATGCCTGCCTCATTCCAGAACCAGAAGAGAATAACTTATGCATAAGCATGAAAGGTGCTATTCGGGCTATTGTGAGAGTCAAAGGTAAGATGGCTCATGGAGCCATGCCCTTGGCAGGTATCAATCCCAATACTCGCCTGGCACGGATTATTCTGGCCTTCGAGGAATATGAGAAACAAGAGAAAATACGCTGTGGAGTGGATCCATATCTGGGTTTGCCATCGATAACTTTTACCGTGATACAGTCTCCGCCAGCAGGAAGCCCTGCGCAGCTCAATGTCATGCCAGCAGAGGCGATTGCGTATGTCGATATTCGAACTACACCTGCACAGAACCATGATGCAGTAAAGACAAAACTCCAGAGTATTCTCGATGAACTTTCAGGTAGCGATCCCGATTTCAAGGCAGAACTGGAATTCATCGAAGATCGACCTGTAGTGAGCATTTCGAAAGACGAGCCAATCGCGGCAATTTCCGCACAAGCATATAAGGATGTTACAGGAAAAGATCCGATATGGAATGGAGTCCCTGGTGCAACCGACGGGACATTCCTGAGTGCCTGGAAAAACATCCCTTGTATCGTCAATGGTCCGGGGCCTCGGCATATACCTCATCAGATCGATGAATATGTTGAGATAGATGAGGCATATGAATGCGCCAAGATCTATGCATTGACTGCTTCGCGATTTCTTGCTTCAAAATCCTCTGATAATCCCTAGAAATCTCTATTTTAAAGGATTCTTTATGCTGAAGATAAGTGGCCTATCCAAGAGTTTCGGCGCTTTGCAAGCATTAGATAAAGTGGACATTGAGATCAAAGAAGGAGAGATTCATGGAATAATCGGACCAAATGGCTCCGGGAAGACCACTCTTTTCAATTGCATAACAGGGATACTTAAGCCTAATGAAGGAAAGGTCATTTTCAAGGGCGAAGACATTACTGGCCTAAAGCCAAATATAATTGCGAATAAAGGTATCCATCGGACATTTCAAGCCGGCAAATTGGTTTCGAATCTGACAGTGCTCGAGAATATAATGTGCGGTTTTCAAGAGCCTTTATCCAAATCCCTAAAGGATACAATGATTCGGTTGCCTTTTACTCAATCCAAGAGAGAAAAGGAAATTAAAGAAAAGGCTGAAAGGATAGCCGAATTTGTTGGAATTGTCGATTCGATTAATAGATGGGCTAGCGATCTAGTGTGGACAGAACGACAGCTTGTCCAAATAGGACGCGCTCTTATAAATGAACCGCAATTGCTGTTGCTCGATGAGCCGGCATCGGGAATGGGATCGCTTGAAATCGAAAAAATGGAAGAGATCATCAGGAAAATACGAAAAAAGGGCATAACAATCGTGGTAGTGAGCCATGAGGTAAGGATGCTAATGAATCTATCCGAAATTGTCACCGTGCTTAGCTTTGGACAAAAAATCGCTGAGGATATCCCAGAGAATATTCAAAAGGATCCTCGAGTTTTGGAGGCATACCTTGGAACAAAATAGCACCTTGGTTAGCGGAGAAAAAGCTCCGATGCTCACTGTCGAGGAAATTTCAGTATCATATGGACATATACAAGCTCTGAAGAAAATTTCCATAGAAGTATATCCTCAGGAAATCGTAGTTTTGATTGGAGCTAATGGAGCGGGGAAAACTACACTCCTGTCATCTATACTTGGTGTAAAAACACCGAGTTCAGGTAAAGTTGTTTTTGAAGGAAAAAGGATTGATAAGGCCTCTGTAGATAGAAATGTTAGGGCTGGTCTTTGTTTGGTGCCCGAAGGAAGAGGAGTATTCGCCTCGATGTCGGTATTGGACAATCTATTGCTTGGAGCCCATCATAACTTAGCAAACAAAGATAAGAATCTTGCGCGTGTTTATGAATGGTTTCCTTTTTTGTACAAAAGAAAAGATCAAATAGCAAGGACACTTTCGGGAGGTGAGCGGCAGATGCTTGCAATTGCGAGAGCTCTGATGTCAGATCCAAAATTGATAATGATAGATGAGCCATCGCTTGGGCTGGCACCTATCATAGTCAATAGTATTTTTGACATTCTCATCACCTTGAATAGAGAAGGATATACGGTGTTATTGGCTGAGCAGAATGCATTCAAAGCTCTCAATTGTGCTCACAGAGGATATGTCCTTGAAACAGGTACCATTTCTCTTTCAGGTCCTTCTTCTCGGCTCTTAAATGATCCAGGTGTAAAAGCAGCCTATCTAGGAGCATGAATATGCAAGTTTTTATTGCGCAAATATTGAATGGTCTTTCCATTGGAAGCGTATATATGCTTTTAGCAACAGCTTTTAATCTTCTACTTCTTGTAGCGATGATCATTCATTTTTCCTATCCTCAAGTTGTTGTGTTTTGTATGTACATTATCTGGCTGGTACTCAAGATAACCAATAATAATGTATTTTTTGGAATCCTAGCTGGAGTCTCTTCTGCAATATTATTTAACATTATCAGTGCGCCGCTTTTTCAAAAAATCATGAAGAACAGAGAAGAAGTCGATATAAACGCAACAATGGTTCTATCAATGGCCATAGGATGGATTATTACCGATGTTCTTTCGCATGCCTTCAATAATGGACTCCCGATCCAATTTCCTGAAGAAATTACCGGCAGTAAGCCTTTGTTCAGGGTCGGGTTGATTAGCATTCTGCCCGGTCAGGTCTTAGCATTATCCATCGGAATCATCGTTGTAGTTGGTTTCTTTATTCTGCTATATAAGACCAAAATGGGAAGAGCTTTCAGAGCTATTGCAGAAGACCCAGCCGGTGCGAAACTTGTCGGCATTCCTTTGGTAAAGACGGGATTTCAAAGTTATGCTCTCTCGGGGGCTTTGGGCGGGCTGACAGCGGTGCTACTGATAATGCTTTTCCATTCTGCATCTCCGGGTTTGGGAGAGCAGGTTTCGCATAAGGTCTTGGCAGTATCTATAGTCGCAGGCCTTGGCAATCTGGTTGGAGGCCTAGTTGTAGGATTAGCTCTCGGTATTCTTGAAGCACTTGTCCAGGGATATGTCTCGGGTAATTGGTCGAATGCAATTGCATTTGTAGTCATGCTTGTAATTATTCTAGTCAAGCCGAGAGGCTTGTTTGGCGTTAAGGTATAGGAGGAGAGCATGCCACTTTCGCTCTATTACTTTCTTTCGATCACAGCAGTGAATATATTGATGAGCTGGGCTCTATATGTGCCATATAGGGTCACGCAGCTGCATTTTATTACCATCGCAAACATGATGATTTCTGGGTATCTTGCCGGATATTTGGTTTTGCATGCTCATGTTCCCTTTATATGGGCTCTTCTAATAGGCTTTGCAGTAGGGGGTATTATAGGTTTTATTGTATCTCTATTCATTGGTGATGCCCCAACATTTTCCGTTGTTATCGTAGGATTTACTTCTATTTATATTACAAGAACAATTGTGGAGAATTTGCCAATAATCGGCGGAACAATGGGAATGTTTGGTCTTCCCAACATAGGTGGCAACCCGGGGACGCATCGGTGGATAATCCTATGTATCTTATATGGGCTTGTTATTCTTTGTGGCTTTCTTATCTATCGATTCGATCATTCCAGCATTGGACGAGCAGCTTCTGCGGTCTTTGTAGACAAAGAATTGGCTTCCTCTCTTGGAATAGATATCAAAAAGCTTGGTATGCTGGTTCAAACGTTCAGCTGTACGCTTGCAGGCGGTGTGGGCGTTCTATATGGCTTTATCTATAGGAGCTTTCACCTGGATTTTTTCGGTTTTGCCTTGATAGGCATTTTTATGACGGTTCTTTTCGTGGGCGGATATTCCACTCAGTGGGGTCCGCTTATTACAGCTCCAATTCTTTATGGCTTGCCCTTATTTTTCCCCACAGAAGTGCAATCTTGGCGTATAGTAATATATGGATTGCTTCTTATTCTTGTTCTGGAATTGAAACCAGAAGGCTTCATTACCAGGAAATTCGTTCATTCCTTGGGTTTATCCTTTTCGCGCAAGCGAGCAAAGGAAATATATAGTAAGGAGGAAGAGCAATGAAAAGGCAGATTGTTGCATTGCTGCTAATTTTGGTGGCTGTGAGTTTTGGCTTTAGCCAAACAAAAGTTGTGGTCAACGAATGGAGGATTCCATTTCTCAATTGTCTAACCGGCCCTATTGCGGCAATTGGTGAATTCTTACAATGGGGAGCGAATTATGCAGCCAATGAAATAAATGCCGCAGGTGGCATTGCTGGGAAACCGGTCAGGGTCATTCCTGTAGATACAGGCAATGATCCACAGAAAGGTTCAGTTGAGATGGCACGCATTGTAAAGGATAGCCTTGTAGCCATGGGACCTGTTCCCGAGCCTGTAATTTTGGCAGCCATGCCGATAGCAGTAGAAAATCAGATGATGTCCATAACTGCGACGACTTCCTATGAATATGCCGTACAGTTTTTCCCATGGACTGTTTCGTGGTTTCCTCCAACATTGGATAGACTGCCAGCACTGGTCATTGGATGGGCAAAGCAATTCAGCGATCTAAAGCAGGTTGTACAGTTTATTGAGCCATATGGGCCTTGGCCAGGCATGGCAGAAGCACACAGCAAAGCACTTGCAGGCCTGAATATAAAGGAATTGAAAGCAATCGAGGTTCCTACAGATGCAGTTACCTTTGGTCCACTTGTGGTAAGAGCGCTTGATCAGAAACCTGACGGAATAATTCTCGTATGCAACGCGGAGAAAGCTGCAAAGATCATCAAAGAGCTAAAGAGCCGTGGATGGACAAAGATGAACCATATTTTGGTTTTCTCCAGTGCCGATGATGCGCAGCTATACTCTACAGGCGGAGCAGATTTGAATGGTGTTCAGGTCTATAACTACCTCAACTTGGAAGTATCCAATCCTCGCTGGGACAAATTTAAAGCAGCGTTTGCGAAAGACCACAATGGCCAGATGCCCTTCTCCCTATCGCCGAACTACTATGATGCACTCTATATGATCAAGGAAGCAATTGAAAAGACCGGGGTTACTGGAGATCCAAAGAAGCTCAAGGAAGAGCGTAAGAAGATTGCCGATTACTGTGCTAATGTAAAAGGCTTTCAGGGACTGCTCTATGAGTGGGACATGAAGGATGGAGTACCCACCAACAAGCCCTCCTATATATTCGAAATTCAGAATGGGGTAAAGCAATTCGTACTTGAGGTCAGGCCATAAGAAAAGTAGTTTATAAGAGAGTGTAAATCAATCAAGAAGGGGCGCCGCGCATGCGGCGCCCTTTCTATATACAGTGCTTAAAATCGATTTTGCCAGTGTTTTGCAATCTCTTGAACGGATCAAATGGATTATTGAGGGGAGCATTTACATGTGTTAGCATTATGGAAACAAAGATACAAAGCTCTTGGATGGCGAATTGGACATTATAGGGGGCTGGAAATGAAAGAAAGAATAGTGTCTGGATTATTTCCGATATTCAGTATCATACCTTCCTTATCTGATTTGCCTAAAAATCAATCTATTAGAGATCCCGTAATCAGAGTAAGTGACCTAACTATCACGGCTCCTTCTATATTTACAGAAGAGACTTTTGGGGAATTGGATTTTTACCTTTTCGTTCCCAACAAGGCAAAAGATATTGAACCAAAGGCCGCCGGCTTAGCGATTATACTAATGGATAATGACTCCTTAGCACAGGTAGCATATGAATTTGCAAAAGCTTCTACTCAAGCTATTGAGCTCACTATTGTTGCCGCAATAAAAAAACCCAAATCTGGATATGATATAGAGATCATCAATGAGCTAGTTAGTTTTCTAAGAAGCAAGTATAGCATAGCTGAAACAAAAATATGGAGCGTAGGAGAGGGAGCAGGCGCACCAGCATGCATTGCTCTCAACAGAGCTTATCCTTCTGCTTTTGCATCAGTTGCAGTCAATATTGATGTGGAAGCTTTTGAAGGGCCTTGGCTTGCTACAAAGCCTGTTTTGCCAGGGTCTGATTATAAAGTGGTGGATGTTCCCAAATGGACTGTAACTAAACAAATGGAACGCACCATAAATTGGACAAAAAAACATCCAGATTATATAACAGTAACCGCTTCGAGCAATCAGCAAGATGCCATACTGGCCACGGATAAGGATTATTGCGGCCCAACAGCATGGAAAGCTACGGAACCAGGTCCTAGTTGGATAAGCATTGATTTTGGAGAACCTCTTTACATAACCAGATGGGCAGTGCTAGCAACAGAAGTTAACGACAATTATGCTCTCGAATATAGTGACAACGGCGTCAATTGGTCTGGATTGGATGCTATTAGCAGCAATAAAAACGCAAGAATAGACAGATTTGTAAGAAGAGGCGTTCTTGCGCAATATTACCGACTCTCCTCTACAAATCCCATGTCAATTAGAGAATTCGAAGTGTATGGTGATCATTGCAGCTTTGATGCTTTTGGCTATAGATTATACAACGGCAGAAATGGTTCTTACCTACATTTTCGGATATTCAAGCCCAATAGAGCGTACTATCGTAATGATACTAAGGTCCCCCTTGTAGTTTTTCTACATGGCGCAGGCCAAAGGGGACATTATAACAATGCACAGCTAGGGATAACAACCGGAGAAGGTGCCACTAATATTGCCTATGATTGGTGGCAAAAGAAACATCCCTGTTACATTATTGCAATTCAATGTCCATTAGAGGAAGCACATTTTTTTGAACAGATAGCCGCAAATGAGGTCGATATTATCAAACAAGTAATTGCTGAATTTCCAGACATTGATAAAGACCGTGTCTATGTTACTGGTCTATCATTAGGTGGCTTTGGGACTTATAAACTAATTGTGGATTATAGTGATATTTTTGCTGCTGCCGTTCCATTAGCTGGTGGCGGTTTTGACAATGGCAAAGGTCCAACTGATCCTGATAACTATATTTCTAGAGTATCTAATATCAAAAATATGCCTATTTGGGCTTTTCATTCTGAAGATGATGATTTGGTGAGTATAAAGTTGGGAATTTCTATGGTGGAGGCTATCAAAGCAATTGGTAACACAAATATTAGGTTTACCGTTTATCCTAAAGGGACATTTGGCTTCACCCCGCATTATTGTTGGCTTTTTGCTTATTATGATTGGGATATGTGGGAATGGCTTTTTGCCCAAAATAGAAAGTTCTGGGCCAAATAATAGCTTTAGTAAGGAATAGAAGGCAATCGAGAAGGTAGCCAGGCAGCATGTCTTTGTCTTCCCTTGACATCAATCCATTGCCTGCGTTATAAATACAGCCGCGCTAGTCGAGCTGCACAATTACAAAACCGTACAATCGCTGAGTCCTAAGAACGGAAAGCGAGTATCCACTGAATTACAATGCGAAATTGCAGCAGCAAACCCGCCCAGATGGTGGAATTGGCAGACACGCTAGATTCAGGTTCTAGTGCGAAAGCATGGGGGTTCAAGTCCCCCTCTGGGCAGTTTTTAGCGCCTTTTTGGCGCTTTTTTTATCACTGAGTATCAAGCATAAAATCATTTTTACCATTGATAATGCTGAATAATTCAATTTTAGACTCTTTTCTGTGTTTTAGACTCTTGTATATCTTTTTAGTTTAGTTTATCATAAACATGTAGACAATATGTAGGCAATACGTAGACATAGGAACCTTCTGTTTTGTGTAGACATTATGTAGGCTCTATGTAGGCAATACGTAGACAATATGTAGACATAGAAATATTTATATATGGGATAAAGTAGTATGTATTTCAGTTTTAGAACATTCTATATGGAGGACAACATGGGCATAAAGAGACAGGGGTGGTGCAAAACTAGCTTCAATATCAAGCATTTTATCATTCCTTTGAACCTTAAAATAATCGCATAAGTTATAATCTGTGAATGTTCCAAGCTAGAACATTCTGATAGAATGTTCTGTGAGAAGGACAGAAGAATTCTTGCTAGAACCTTCTGTAAGGAGGACAATATGGGTGTAAAAATACGAGAGAAGCGAGGCAAGCTATATCTTGATATCATGTACAAAGGGCAGCGACGCTGGGAAGCGTTAGACCTTAGAGTACCTAAAGATGCAGCAGCGAAGCGTGAGACTATGCGACTTGCTGAGGCGATACGTCATAAACGTGAGCTACAACTAACCTCTGAGCGCTACCAGCTGCTCGATCCTGTCGCCTCTAAGCAAACACTGATCGACTATGCTGAGAATGTCGCCAGAACCTATGACAAGAAGATGCACCTTCCTAAGTCCTTAAAATACCTAAGACCATACGCAGGCGAGACCTTGCTTTATGATGTGAACGAACGCTTTGTCGATGGCTATCGAGCATATCTTCTGGAACAAAAGACAATAGGAGCAGCGACAGCGAAGCACTATATCGATGCACTTAAAGCGCTTTTAGCAAAAGCAGAGCGTGAGCGACTCATCGAATACAATCCTGCAAAGGGTATGAAGACGATTCGCGTTCCTGAGCAAAAAAGGCCATTCCTTACTATCGAGGAGATACAAAAGCTATACAATACGCCTGCACATGGAGGCGAGCTTGCAGAGGAGTGTAGACGTGCTTTTTTGCTTTCATGTTTTACTGGCTTAAGGCTTAGCGACCTAAAGTCATTGACATGGGGAGATATCGAGCGAGCACCTGAACCTATGATCGTAAAACGACAGTCTAAGACAAAGGACGTTGTACGAATACCACTTGCGCCTACTGCATGGGAACTGATCGATGATAAGGAACTGCACCATCGCGATGAGCTAGTATTTCCTAGGATGACAGCGAGTAATAGCGTTAATGTATATATACCACTGATCGCGTGGCGAAAGAATGCAGGCATAGACAGGGCTTTTGGCTGGCACGCAGCACGACATTCTTTTGCGATGATGACACTAGAAGCGAGTGGCGATATCTATAGTGTTTCAAGGTTGCTAGGGCATTCTGATATACGAATCACTGAAGTGTACTTGCGCCTTTTAGATAGTCGCAAGAAAGAGATAATCGCAAGCCTTCCTGAGCTAAAGAGTGAGCAAAAGACTGTTCAATTCAAGCAGGCATAAGCCTACTTGGCCACCAGTGCACTAAAAACGAGCGCTATGCGTTCGAATACTTGTTTTGGATACTTGTATCAAAGTAACGAAAGAAACCTTGCTATGGGCTTCTATTTGAATGTCGATTAGCGAAGATTGTACAATTTCCTAAGATTTCTATATCCTCTAAAGCAATAAAACATTGAGTGAGCTAAAATTACTAGCAGATAGTTTTTAATTAGATTTGGTAAATCACAGCTTGATTTCGCTTTAGTTTTGTTATATCATATGATTGTGAACGATGAAGCGAAAAAACAAGCTGACCGAACCTGTGCGCTGGGGCTGATCCACCGATTCTTTAGACTGCATTACGATGACCTAAAAATAATGACTGATGAAGGCCTAAGACCGCTTCGAGAGTTAGGGATACCAGAAACAGAGATATCGCCGCGCGTGTTGCAGCGGTACTTCGGCGGAGCAACAAACGACTGGGCTAACTTTTTGTACAACGGAAGACGACCAACAAAGGTGGACATGGCATGCCTCCGTGCTTCGATTGAATTGAACGATGTTTATAAGATACGACAGAAGAGCAAAATGATTCGGCTGATGCAAAGAACGGCTGAGCGTGGCGGCGCGATCGGGATTTTAGGCGCAAAAAAACCACTTCAGCGTCGTGACGGGTCAATATATCGTATGGATTCGTTCAAAATGTATTATGAGGCTTTGGGCAAGCAACTTAAGATGATATGAGAATAAAAAACAAGGTGCGTCGCACCTTTACATAAAAAGCGCCGTAGATTGCCTTAATGGCGGACGCAGCAAATAATTCAAAATGAGCTAAACCGATTTTGGTAGGTCAACCGCTCGACGGGAGACCTATCATGGCAACCTATCTTGACGTAGATGAAGCGTGTGCTGTTCTGCACTGCAAAAAAGCGTATCTATATCAGTTAGTCCATCGCAAAGTTATACCTCACTACAAGCCTAGTGGGGGACGCGTCCTTTTTGACGCAGAAGAATTACAAACATTCATTCGCAAAACTAGAATAAGCACAAACGATGAACTTGGCGAACATGCAACTGCCTTGCTTAACGGTAGGAGCGCAAAATGAATGCCGCGGTAACAAAAGAGCCCGCGGGCTCGGCGGGCTCAAGGCAGAAACTGCTATATTCAAAATCCAATATATCGCAAAACCAGCATGTTGTAAATAGCGCCATCGCTAAAACACGAGCTCGACTTCATCTCGATCGAATACAATGGCAAAACTTTGCTATCTTCTGCACACGCTTCGCACTTGATAGCGCACCTGAGGACGTTCGCGCACTTTTTATAGGCAAACCTTCCGAAACGCCTAAAGACGCCTTGCTACTGGCTGAGATATGCGCAGTGCTCGTTGTACGTGCAGAGGATATGGCGACAGCGACTGGCACTTCCTACGCCTACATTGATATTTGGCAAAAAGCGATCGAGATATGGGAGGCCTGCAAATGACCTTACTAGATATCAACAAGATCGCTGAGGACATATTTGGCGAACTGGCTAAAAACCTTAGCAGTAAAGATGACTGGAAACACGTTGAAAACGCAAGCGCGCAGAGCTTGATTCCTCTATGGATGCGAGACAGGCTTGCAAAGATATCAGAAAAAACTGACATTGCAGTACTTGAGCAGCAAGAGCTAACCATCCTTGCTCATATACTTCACGCCTGGCCTGAATATGAGAGACTTTTGCCTACCTCGTTTTGCAAGAAACTACAACAGCATGGAAAGCTAGAACCACTGGAACGTGCAGCAGTTATTATCACTGCCTATGATTATGGTGTGAAAAACGCTAGTACAGAGGCGCGAATACGATACAGGCTGGAAATCCTCGCAGCTGTACTGCAAGGAGGCCAACCATGACACGCGATATCGACCCCTTTGATGCAGCAATGATGGTAGGCCAGAAGGAGCGTGAAGAACGCCTTGAACGCCTGTCAAAAGCAGAGATCACGAATGGCGCTGAGTTAATGCAAAAACGTTTTAAAGAACCTGAATATCTATGGGATTCAGTACTTCCTGACTCAGGACTCGCTGTTATGGCGGCGAGTAAAGCTTCAGGTAAAACTATGATTTTGCTTCAACTTGCAGACGCGATAGCGAAAGGAAGAGATTATCTAGGCTTACCCACGCAGCGCGCAAAAGTGCTCTTCCTCGAACTGGAACTTTCTGCGCGACGCACACAACAGCGACTACTTAAAATGGGGATCACACCTGACAGCAACTTGCACTTTGCTTTTCGCTGGACGCCAGGTCAGGAAGGCCTACAGTTAATAACAGATGCAGTAAGAGAGAATAGCTACAAGCTAGTTATAGTGGATGTTTTACAGCTTTTGTGGCCCATGAATGCAGACACGAACTCTTACCAGGACGTTTATAGTGTTCTAGCACCACTGCGTCAACTCGCGAACGAGTTAAACACTATGATCATTCTTGTAACGCATAGGCGCAAGGCAGAGACTGCTGATTATCTGGATGGCACCATTGGCTCAGTAGGCATACAGGCGAACGCTGATGTGATCTTCTCACTACTTAGGACAAGAGGCGAAGATGAAGCGATCCTCTATATCGATGGGAACGATATCGAGAGTAAAAAGATCGCACTATGCTTCAATGCTGATCGTCTAGGTTTTTCCCTGAGCGATGCTTCGCCAGAGGAAATAGGACAGACGCCAGAACGCCGCGCTATCATGGACGCGATACGTGAGCTAGGAGGCACTGCAAAACCTTCACAACTTGCGCCAATTATTGGCAAGGACGAAAAGGCAGTGTCGTATCTTTGCAGAAAGCTTTGCGATGCTGGAGTTATCATAAAAACACAGTTTGGAACGTATACCATACCACAAGTACCCCACGAACCCCGCGAAGTCCACGAAATGACAGACACTAACGAAGTACCCCGCGAAGTCCACGAACCCCACGAAGTAGTAGATTCTGATGAAACTTCGCGTACTTCGCGTACTTCGCGTACCACTTCTGAGGCTGGACAAGACGATGGTATTAAAACTTTGAACACCACTAAAGCAGAGTGGCCAGCGACGACACCACCAGATAATGAAGGCTTGTTTGATACGAATGAAGTTTTTGATGATGATGTTAGTACTGAGACTCTTGCGATCGTGGCACGTGTTTTTAGTGAGCTGACCAAGACCAACAAAGAAGGGCTTTGCATAGCGAATTGGCGCTTGTCATGCATGGCAGAAGGCGTGTCGTTCGAGGCGTTCGATGAGGCAAAAAAGGAATACGACAAACTGGGTGTCTATGTGCAAGATGGCGGCGTAGTTAGGTTAAAAGCATGATTGAACAGGCTGGCCATAGCTTCGCTTGCTATAGCTATCGCTATGGCTGGCCACTTTTATAGGAGAAGTAAAATGATAAGCGAGAGGGACGTTAAGGCAGAATGGCTAGCATTCGATCTTGCCGCAGAGTTTGATATAGACCTCACACAGCATGAGGGAAAGCCTCTTATTGGCTGGCAGCTCTACGAGTATGTCATAGATGCGTTAATAAAGCGCGACAAAGAAGCGTGCGTTGAACCACTGCGCCAATACGCGAAACATTGGCACGAAGTCTATGATTTATCACCAATACCTAAAACCTAAGTGTATACTTTTTTATAAATGCGAAATCATGAATAGAGGCATAGATTATGAACGAACTTGATTTAAGGCAAAGAAAAAAACTTCGTCAACTTGACAGTCTTGCGAACGTACGCCGTGAGCTCGCGGCTATCTATCACGAAGCAAGGGCGGCGGAGCCTGATCCAGTGATGATTCAAAAGTATCGAGCGCTTTGTTTTATTCTGAATGCACTGGCTGATATTCTTCGGGACGAAAAAATGGAAGGTGAGTATGAAGCACGATTACAAAAACTCGAACAAGCCGTAAAGGCGGGAGGAAAATTCGATGATTTCAGAATTTCATTCTAGGCTTAAAGCCGTAGAAAAAGTGGCGAGCGTTGAAAGTAACGACGACATTCTATTGCGGAGGCTAGTAGCCTTCAAGGATTATTGCGAAGCACCTAGTGGCCTGGCAAAAAGAGAAGCGTTAGAGGCTTGGCACCAACTCGACCCGACTGAAAGTGCGGCCAAAATGGCAGAACTTTTAGAAACGCGGATTGTGCAGGCAAAAGCGAGGAGCAGTGAGAATATGCAAATCGCGAGCTTAGCTGGCTGGAAATCCTAGGAGGCCTTAAATGGACACAGAGCTTATAAAAGCATTCCAGGAATTCAAAACGAGAAAAGCAATGTCTCTTATGGGCAATAGGATGAGAAAGGGGCGAATAAATATCGAAATTCCAGTAAAATATAGGAAGCATTATGTAGTGTCCAGGTATATGACCTGGCGGGAGGGAACAATGATAAAAACAAAAAAACAGGAAGCTTCGAGCGAAGCAACAAGACAAGAGGCGCAAAAACTTATGCAGAAAGCCGTCGCTGAAGGGCGCGTGAGTCTAAAAACTGCGGGCATTATTGAAGAGCGCTTGAATGCAGGCAAGATTTCTTATGGGCAGATCGTGAAGGCTTTGAGTACACCGCTTAAAAAGTCGCAAAGTGAACCGACAAAAGAGGATGCCCTCAATGCTCTCCAGGAAGCCTTAAACGAAAAACTTATCACGATGGAGGAATGGCAAACTGCTTTTGACCAAGTACGGGCTGGGAAATTTTCACCACAAGAAGCGATAGCGGCGTGCAGGGCGCGTGCAAAAATGAACGAGAAGCCGATGCAAAAATCTATTTCTAGTCCACAAAACTATAGTGGGTATAGTTTTGACGATATTCAAGTGCGCAATGAATTACTTAAAAATCATCCACTGGCACAGTTACTGGGGCTATAAATAGGCCATAGCACCTTCAATTTTCCCTTGGGCTGGCGTTCTTGCTTCGCGTCAGCCCTCTTTTTGCTCTAGGATGCTCATAGATGAGCTAGAACGCGTTTATTACAGGGACAATATATGTCTTCTCACTTGCGCGCGTATCTTTGGGGCATTAAGCTATTACTATCGAAGAATATATATAACTGGAAGCAATACAAGGAGGAAAAGAAAATGCTGTACAATGGAAAGGAATTGGAAATTGAAGCGGATTACTTCACTGATTCACAGGGAAAAGAAGGAGTGAAGGGTACTTGTCCAGTGTGTGGTAAAGTCTTTACCAGTAAAACATACGACACAAAACAAGGGCTTTTTCCGCTAAGTGAATGTACTGAAATGGAATGGAAAGTAGTGTGGCATGTAAGAAACAAACACCTGCCAGGAATTCAGAAAAGACGCGGTATAAAGTCTTTTAGCGGTACACTTGACGGCCGAACATTCGTTGTCCATGACGTTTGCCCTTATTGTGATGAAGAGATAGACTACGACTCTTTTGTAGACAGATACCCTTCATGGTTTACTTGCCCTGCATGTGGCAAAACAGGCAGATTAAAAATAACGTCCAGATAGAGGAAGCTTTTCCTGGTGTGGAGATTGAGGATGCATGAACTGAACTTATGAACACGTGTCCAGAAGTTAGCATTAGAGTGAACACTCGAGGCTTAATTTTCCATCGCGCATGTAGACAATATGTAGACAGTGCATGTTCTAAAAGAGGGGAACTATTGATAATAAAGACTAAAACGATAAAACAGCATGGGCGTTCAAGTCCCCCTCTGGGCAAATTCATATATAATAAGCAAATAATTATAGCAAAGGACCAAAGGCAAAAGACCAAATCCAAGACCAGAATCCGAATCGCGATATTTTGGCTTTTGTTGGCCATAGTCTTGAATGCCAGCTCTAAACACAGCGGAGCAGAGCAAAACGTTCGACCAAGAACAAGAAAAAGCGACAATATCTAGCACCGTCTGAAATCTAAAGTGCGAAAGGCAAGTATAAAAGACTCTCCCTGGATTCTGTAGTATAGCGATTTTCTAGGTCTATGATATATCTTGATTGAGTCAAGATCTGATATATAATAAATGAGTCAGCCTTAGGGTCAACTAAGAAATGAGAAAGTCATTATAATTCCAA
>Ga0209201_1001164_pt1 | contig 32013 bp, 28 predicted proteins | sample AD_UKC055_MetaG_FD_184411 | JGI IMG/M metagenome (GOLD analysis project Ga0209201, IMG submission 184411) | Active sludge microbial communities of municipal wastewater-treating anaerobic digesters from USA - AD_UKC055_MetaG (SPAdes) (version 2) | ecosystem: Engineered > Bioreactor > Anaerobic >... | reverse complement strand
CCCTTGCCGCGACGCCGCCGTGCCCGCGCTGAGCGCCGCAGGCAGGCTTGTTCGTGTAGACCCGGTAGCCGTCGTACTTCATGTTGGGGAGCTTGTAGGGCGCGCCGAGGAGAGATCCGGCGTAGTATACCGTAGCAATGCCGAAGCTTGTATATGCCCCGCCGTCAAGATAGCAGGTATTGTGAAGGGCGACGAGACTTCCGTCCTTCTTCACGCCCGTGGTCAGCTCGTGAAAGAACTGGTGGCGGCCGCGGGAGTGCATAAAGACCTGCTCCCTCGTGAAAACCATCTTGACCGGCCTCCTGGTCCTCATTGCCAGAAGAGATGCGGCAAGCTCAAGGGTGTTCGCAGAGGCCTTCGGTCCAAACCCGCCGCCCACGCAGGGCTTTATAACCCGTACATTCCCTATAGGGATATTGAGAACCATGGACAATGTTCTCTGGACATAATGGGGCGACTGGGTCGATGTGTAGATCGTCAACCTGCCATTAAGGTCAAAAACAGCAAGGCATGCCTGCGGTTCCAGAAAAGCCCCGTCTTGTCTCTTATTGGTAAACCGGTCCGTCCTTATATAGTCACACTCTTTGAAGGCAGACCGGACATGACCAAACTCCTGGTGTACCTCAGCCCCTATATTGCCGGGATAATCATCGTGAATCTGCGGCGCCCCTTCCTTCATAGCCTCAAAGATATCGAGAACTGGCGGCAGCTCCTTGTAATCAACCTGTATCAGCGAAACTGCTTCGAGGGCAGTTTCCATGTCCGTTGCCGCAACGGCGGCAATCTCGTCGCCGATGTACCGCACCTTATTATGACAAAAGATCGTCTCATCGTAGCGTGCGGGGCTTACACCAAACTGGATGCGCCCTGTCTCCTTGGCAGTGACGATATCGCGCACCCCTGGAAGCTTCTGTGCTTTCGAAATATCTGTATTCAGGATCTTTGCATGCGCCAGAGGGCTCTGGAGAAGCGCGCCGTAGAGCATATTCGGCATGGAGAGGTCGTCTGTATACCGTGCGTCGCCCGTCACTTTTGCGAGGGCGTCTACCCTTGAAACCCTCGTATTGATCACGCTGTACTTCTTCATCCCCTTTTTCTCCCGCTCGTTTTCTTCATTGTCTTCGCTGCTGTCTGTACCGCCTCAACGATCTTCTGGTAGCCGGTACACCTGCAGAGGTTGCCCGATAGGGCCTCACGGACCTCAAGCTCCGTCGGATGAGCGTTCTTCTCGAGAAGGCTCTTTGCCGAGAGGATCATGCCGGGGGTGCAGAAGCCGCACTGGATCGCGCCGTGGTCCACGAATGCCTGCTGGACCGGGTGGAGGCTCTGGCCTTCGGCTACCCCCTCAATGGTGGTAATCTGGCTGCCGTTCGCCTGGACGGCAAGGACCAGGCAGGAATTCACCGGGCGTCCGTCAAGGATCACTGTGCAGGCTCCGCAGTCTCCCAGCCCGCATCCCTCTTTTGTTCCGAGAAGGCTCAGGTCTTCCCTGAGCACCTGGGTCAGGGTGCGGTTGGGTAATATGGCGATCTCGTATTCTTTATCGTTCACAAAAAGCGTTATTAATTGTTTCATCGCTCACCTCTCCTCATTTACCTTGGGCTTCTTTTATGGCAGCCATTAACGTTCTCTTCGCCAGTACTTCGACCATCGCGCAGCGATATCCGGCGCTGCCCCGTATATCGGTGATGGGCGAGCAGTCTGTTCCTGCAAGCTGGGCTGCCTTTTTCACGAGCGCCTCGGTAGGCTTCTCGCCTGTCAACGCCTTCTCCGCCGACACGGCGTGGATCGCCCTGGGCGCGACAGAGCTTAAAATGACCTTGGCCTCTTTTATCTTGCCGTCCGGGCCGTCGAGGGTGATCCTTGACGCCACGGCAGCTATCGCTATCTCAAGGGCATTTCTGTGCCCAAGCTTTATATAGTCGCACCCGGTAAAGGGCGGCAGTTCATTGATGATGATTCTTGTTAAGATCTCGTCAGCCTTCATCACCGTTGTTCCCGGGCCGGTGAAAAAATCATCAAGGGCAACTTCCCTTGCGCCCTTCACGCTTTCCAGCTTCACCTTCGCGCCCATTGCAAGAAGCGGCGGCGGCAGGTCGGCGGCAGGCCGGGCTGTAACGATATTGCCCCCTATGGTCGCCCGGTTGCGGACAAGCGGGGAACCGAGAACTGAGGCTGCCTTCGCAAGGGAAGGAAGCTTCGTCCTGATAATATCGAACTCCGTCAGCTTTGCCACGATCAGATGCGCGCCGATGGAGATGGTTCCGCTTCCCGGCTCGATCTCTGACATCCCCGCGATCTTCGCGATGCCCACAAGGTGTTTCGGTGCAAGCAGGCCCTTTTTCATATTCACGAGGATATCCGTTCCGCCGGCGATGATCTTCGAATTGCCGTTCAGCTCCGATATCATTTTGCATGCTTCCGACATATCCCGTGGCTCGTGAAACACAAATTTTGGTAATATAAACATCCAAGCCTCCTATAAATAATATATTGCGATGCGCGGAGCCCATCCTGTGCGGCGCGGCGCTCAGTAAGGCTGTCCGGGCAGAACAACTCAAAACATCATTCAAGCATCTTCATCAATGCATCGGACAGGGCCCGCGCAAAGGTTTTCTCTTCAATGTTTGCGTCAACCTCTATGATTTCAATACCGGGGCTGACGGCTTCTTTCAGCGCATCGACGAATACCCTGTCCTCTTCAGGATCATATGTCGCGCTCCCTGGTATATCAAAATTGGTCCAGCCTTTCAAGGGGATTATCACCTTGACCGGCCCCTTCGACATGTTCAGTTTTGCGGCAAAAATCCCGGCAGCCTTTTTAAGTTCATCAGGCGAGGCCTTGATCCATGTACGGAACTTATCAAGATCGTATTTCTTTCTCCTCTTGTGGTCTTCTGTATACTTTGATTTCGGGGGAGTGATGTAATTGACCCCGCCTGTGGAGATGACCTGCGGTATGCCCGCCTTCCCTGCAGCCTCCATGCGGTTCGGCCCTGCGTCCTTCATGCCGCCTACAAGATGCTCGATAACGCCTCCAGGCGCAAGGTCTATCACCCCATCGAAAAATCCCTGCTCGATCATCAATTCCATGGCCCTGTCGCTGATCCCTGCGGCTGAAAAACCGATAACCTGATACCCTTCCGCCTCGAGCATCTCCCGCACGCCGCTTGCGCATTGCTCAACAGGGCTCAGCATCGTGATCGCGACGGCGTGCTTCTTCTCGCCCGCCTTCTTCGTCTTGATCGGGGAGACGTCCGCCATGGCGCATATCGCGGTGGCCCCTCTCTCTATAACATTCTTCAGGATATCGCTTAAGCCCGATATCTCTATCACCGAATGCAAAAGCGCTATATCGCCAATATCGATATACCTGGTCGACATACCGGGGAGCGCTGCGGTCGCCGATATCATAAGCTTCGGGACCCCGAAGGGAAGGGACCTCATGACATCAGTGGCCATCAAGGAGCCTGTCGAGCCGCCGATGCCGATGATCCCGTCAAGCCCCCCCTCTTTCCACATGTTCAGCGCTATTGCCTGCGCCCCTTTTGTCATGACGGCGGTGTTCTTAGCCCTTTCTTTCGATGCGAGGATCTCTTCAAAGGTGCTTCCCCCTGCCTTCGCTACCTCCTGCGTGGCGATGTCCGCCTTCGCTCCCTCCGGCTGCCTCATCGATATGTCGAGGACTACCGGTTCCTTTCCGAGTCCTTTTATCACATCTCTCAAATAGAATGTCTCTTCCCCTTTTGTATCGAGGGTAGAGACGATCAGTATCGTTTTCATTATTACCCTCCGGACACCTTCTTCTCGATGTCGGACTTGAGCACCTTTTTGTCAACTTTCCCTGAATCCCCAACCACCGGCAGGGCGTCCATAACCTCGAGCCTTTCAGGAAGCTTAAAGGCCGCAAGCTTCTTCTCTTTCAGGAAAGAGACCATCTCGTCTTTCGTGAAGGTCTGGCCGGCCTTCGGCACCACATATGCGCATGCGCGCTCCCCCATCTCCCTATCAGGATACCCGACAATCGCGACGTTTGCAACCTTCGGGTGCTCGTTCAGGATGCCTTCTATCTCTGCAGGGTATATGTTCTGCCCGCCCCTGATGATCATATCCTTTGCCCTTCCCATGATCCACAGGCACCCTTCCTCTGACTTTACGATGTCGCCTGTCGTCGTCCACCCGTTCTTATCGAACACGGGCGCCGTTGATTCCGGGTCGCGGTAGTATCCGGCAGGCGCATGGGGCCCTCTGAACCACAACTGTCCGGGGCTTCCTTCCGGGACGTCTTTCCCGCTATCATCGAGCAGCCTCACCTTATTGCCGGGGAGCATCCTTCCAACGGTCCTTCTCCGTATCTCTCCCGGATCGTCTATGGTGCAGCCTGAAACCGAGCCGACGTCCTGCGTCCCGAGGTCGCTCGTGATAATTGCCTTGTATCTTCTTTCTGCCTCCTCTGCCACCTGAGGAGGCAGATAACCGCCGGCAGACCGTATAAACCTGAGGGAGCTGAGATCATATTTTGTTTCGTCCGCTTCAAGCATCCGCACAAGGTGGGTCGGCACTACGCCGATGGCGGTCACCTTTTCTTTTTCTATCAGGGCAAGCGCCCCTTCCGGATCAAATTCCTCCATCAGGACCGTCTTTGCACCTGCAAGGGGGGCTGCGAAATAGGTAAGCGTACCTGCTGCTCCTCCTGCGTGCGGCGCGATCGCCATGGTGATGTCGTCCTTTGTGAGATGCCAGATGTCTATCCTCGCTTTTGACGTGCACACCCTCGACGAGATGGGCCACTCCACGAGCTTCGGCAGACCCGTCGTCCCCGTTGTGCTTGTCAGAAGCCCCACATCATTCGTTGAGCTGAACCTCCGTTCGTCAAGGAGCTTGAGCTCCGACGGGTCAACCTTCTGATTGGCAAGCCTGATAAGCGAAAAGGTCCCTTCCGGCGCTCCGGCGGGGACCTCCTCATCGAAGAGAAAGAAATATTTGAGATTCTTCGATTTGCCCACAAGCCCTCTGTACATCTCAAGGTAATTGAATTTCCTGTATATCTGCGGGATGCAAACCGCCGTCGCCTCTGTCCTCTCAAGCATGTACTCCAGCTCCTTTTCCCTGAGGTAAGGATAGACGGTAAGGGAGACAAGCCCCGCCCTCTCGCTTGCTACGCGGGCAAGAAAGCCGTATACGCTGTTCGGCGCCTGGATGATGACGCGCGCGTCTTTTGCGATCCCCAGTTTTACCCATGCAAGCGCAAGGGCGTCGATGAGGTCCTTCGCCTGCCCCCAGGTCACCCGGTACTTTGAATCGACAAGCGTTTCTCTGTCCTTCAGCTCCTTTGCATTCCTTATCCAGAAGTCGGAAAAGATCTCGTCGGTCCAGTATCCGTCACGCTTAAACTCTGCGATCATTTCATCGGTATACCTGATCGGTCTCATGTGCCCCCCTTATTTGAGTCCCAATTCTTTCCAGCGTGCCTGTACCTTTTTCACCAACTCCGGATCAAGTTCGATGGGTATCGGTTTCTCCTTCCACTCATAGGGTATCGTCGCATCGATGATAATCCTCCCGGTGATGTCCCTGGCATTGATGGGAAGCGACGGGTCGAGCGGGGTCGAGCGGCCGCGGTTGATGATCTGGCAGCGGTTCGGCTGGAACCTGAAGCTCATGGCATAGAGGACCCTTGGTATATCCCAAGGATCAATGTCTTCGTCGACGACGATAACGGTCTTCAGGCCGTATGCCCCCATCTCCGTTGAGATCGCCGCGGTGCCAACCTGGTCTGCATGACCGGGATACATCTGCTTCACCGATATGATGGCAAGGAACCTCCCCGAGCCCTCGGGCGGACAGTAGACGGCCTTGATGCCGGGGATCTTCATCTCCGTCAGCTGCTGCCACAACGTTGCGCCGTAGGTGAGCGCCATGGTCATGTGCGTGTCGGTCACCGCCCTGCCCACCGTCGTGCCCCAGAAGACAGGATCGCTCCTGTAGGTCACGCAATTGACTTTGATAAAGTTCCTGTCGTCGGTCCCCACGCCGGAATAATATCCCGTATATTCGCCGAAAGGTCCTTCGGCCATGACTTTGGCGGGGTCTACCTCTCCTTCAACGACGATCTCTGCGTGCGCCGGGATCGGCAGGTCAACCGTTTCGCCTTTTACCACCTCGATGGGCTCCCCGCGAACCGAACCTGCAAAATCATATTCGGACGTAAATGCCGACATGCGCGCCGCGCCGGTAAGGAAGAGCAGCGGGTCGCATCCGATGACGGCAGCCACCGGCATGGGCTTCTTCATGGCGGCATATTTCTTCAGCATGATGTCGGCATGCTTGCCTTTTATGAACTGGGTGCCGAGATGGTTCTTGTCAAGAAGCTGCGCCCTGTATGTCCCGAGGTTCACCCAGCCTGTCTCAGGGTCCTTCGAGATGATAAAGTGAGCCGTTCCGAAGAACCGGCCGCCGTCTTTCGGATAGAATTTCGGTGCGGGAAATTTAAAGAGGTCGATCTTGTTCCCCTTCATGATATTCTCTTTGCACGGCCCGTTCTTTACCCATTTCGGAGGAATGCCCTTCTTCCCTTTCTCCACCCACGCCCGCATGAGGTCTACGAGGCTCGACTCCCTCTTCTCGCCCATGATAAGGGCAAGCCTCCTCGTCGTCGTACAGACGCTTGTGATCACCGGCGTTTTGTAACCCTTCACGTTCTCGAAGAGAAGTGCCGGCCCGCTCTTTTCCTCATTAAGCTTCGCGATGTGCGACAGTTCAAGATCCCAGTCAACCTGCGCCTTTATCCTTTTGAGCTCCCCTTCTTTTTCTGCCTGCGCAATAAAACCCCTCATATCTTTCATAGATAACCCTCCCGTAAAAATTTACTGTATGAAAGAAGAATCCTAAATATGCGAAAATTAGTCAAATATATAAAAATTATGTTGTCTATAAATAAAAGTTATGGAATAATTCATTATAATGAACTTCAATCACCTGAGGGTCTTTTACGAATCCGCAAGGGAGCTGAACTTCTCACGGGCGGCGGAACGCCTCTCCATATCCCAGCCCGCCGTTTCAATCCAGATAAAGCAGCTCGAAGAGATGCTGCAGGTAAAGCTTTTCAACAAGGTCGGCAATAAGGTTTTTCTCTCTGAAGCCGGAAAATTGCTCCTGGAGTACGCGCAAAGGATCTTCGAGCTCGAGAACGAGGCGGAGCAAGCGATCAACGAAGTGAAAGAGGTCAGGAAAGGCGCGCTCCATATTGGAACAACGAAGACCTATGCGCGCTATCTCATGCCGAATTACATATCGCACTTTCACGCACTCTATCCGGGGGTAAGCATTCATTTAAGCGAGGGGAGCTCTCTCGAGATGATCCAAAGTCTGTTCAACATGCAAAACGAACTGGCGATCGTGGCAGGCACTGAGTACCCAAAACCTCTTCAGAGCATCGCCTTTGGCAAGGAGGAGGTACTGCTCGTAGCTTCTCCCGACCATATCCTCGCAAAAAAGGATTCCATCACCATGAAAGAGCTTGCGCGCTTTCCCCTGGTGATGAGGGAGGAAGGATCGGCAACACGTAAAGCGGTAATGGATATGTTCAAGAAGATGCGCCTCGTGCCCGCCGTATTGTACGAGGCCAGCAATCTTGAATTCATAAAAGAGCTTCTGGAGAAAGGCGAAGGGGCCTCTTTCATCGTACGGGCCGCTGTGGAAAAAGAGCTCTCCCAGGGAATCCTGAAAGAGATCACCATCTCTGACGTCTCTATTGCGATGAATACGAATATCGCCTACATCAATGAGGACAGCCTCTCAAAGATCGCCCGGGCCTTCATTGATGCCCTCCTCATGTGGCACGGAGAATAAGACCGTAATTCGTGATTCGTGATGGGAAAAACCCTTCTCGGGATCCATCTAATCGCTATTTTTGATTTTCGAATTACGATTTACGAATCAAGGGTATTTCATCCTCCGAAATCGGGGTTGATGAATTCTACCTTGTCCCCTTCGGATAGAACGGTTTCCCTATATTTTTGTGGAAACACAAAACGGTTATTAAGCTCCACAATCAGACCTGAGTCCTTTTCTTCCATCAATCGTATCAGGTCTGCAATCGTCGCTTTGGCAGGAATCTTTTCCTTCATGCCGTTGAATATGATCTCGATCGTCCTCTCGCTCTCCACACCGCCCTCTATGTTATACGCGATAACCCGTAAGCCGTGCAGTATTCTATTATTTTTTCCGACGAAAAACCATACCTTTAACCGCCGGCTGCGCACGGCCGAGTTGCCGCTCTTTGATGCCGGATGCAAGGTGATCATATAAACTTAGGCCGCTGCCTTCAGGAAAGTATCTTCTCGACCTCTGCCCTGTCAACATCCATGATATACTGGATGTTGCTGATCCCGGCAGCTTCACGGGTCAATGCCGCCAGGTCGTTCCGCGACATATGCTCCAGGGAAAACTTCCTGCTCCCGGCCATGAGCTGACGAAGACCCTGCGCCAGCCGTTCATAGTATGTATAGAGGCCGATGGCGCCTGTGGGCAGTTTTTCGAACGCCTCATTTCCCAGCTCCTTGCGGAGAGAGCTTGCGGTAACAAAGATCTCGTCCTTTGTATTGCCGAACCGCTCTACATAGACAGGAACCTGCTGCGCCGCAATGGACAGGCCTATCGTCTTGCCTACCATTGCCGCGGCTATAGGGGCGCGCGCCATCCCTACCATCTTCACAAAGGGCGCACCCATGGCAAGGCCTTTGAATATCTGATCCTCGAATACAAATCCGCCGTTCACCGCAATAGCGGGCAGGTATCTTCTCTTTTCCGAAAGCCTCTTTGCATACTGGTACACAAGCGAGTGAAGCTCCACAGGAGGAACGCCCCACTCGTTCATCATCCGCCACGGGCTCATCCCGGTGCCGCCGCCGGCAGCATCAACGGTGAGAAGGTCCAGCTTATATTTTGACGAGAATGAAACGGCACGCGCCAGATCGGCAGGGCGGTACGCCCCGGTCTTGAGGAAGATATATTTTGCCCCTGCCTTACGGAGACCATCCACGGTCTTCGCAAAAGATTCCTCGGTTATCATTCCAACCCTCGAATGCCGCTCGAACTCTTTGAATGCCCCCATTTCAAAGGCCTTTATCACATTCGGGTCATTGGGGTTGGGCAGCACAATGTATCCCCTCTCCTGAAGCATCTGCGCCTTCTTCAGGTCCTTTATCTTGACCTCGCCACCTATGTCCTTTGCGCCCTGGCCCCACTTGAGCTCCACGCATTCTACCCCGAGTTCCCCGATGACGTATTCCTGCACCTTCAAGCGGCTGTCTTCCACATTGGCCTGCACGATGATCGCACCGTACCCGTCATGCTGATAGTCCTTGTACAGTTTTACGCGGCGCTTCAGGTCCACAGTATCAACAATCCTGCCGCCCTTGAAAACAGCTTCAGGGTCCATTCCGACGACGTTTTCGCCTATGGTGAGCCCTGTGCCTGACAGCGCGGAGCCTATCGCAAGCCCCTCCCAGTTGTTTTTGGCGATGTTGGTAGAGCCGATGCCGGAGATGATCCAGGGGTAACGAAATCTTACCCCCTTGTCATGCCCTATATGGACCTCAAGGCTGACCGCCGGGAAAATGGCCTTGTCGCTATCGGCCTCTATGCCGAACGCGCCTACTGTCGTGCCCATAATGTTGAAATGCGAATAGTCGACAGGATATTTCTTTTCCGCTGCCGTGGTGATGACTCCGAAGGGCTGCGGGTATATCACTTCATGGCCGCGGTATGCGGACTTGCCTATTTCGCACATGCCGATGCAGCCGTCGACACAGGTTACGCACATGCCTGAGACGGAGGTAATCGACTCCTCGGTCCTATTCTTGGTAAGGGTTGCGCTTGAGGTGTTTATTCTTGAAAAAGACATGTATAGCTCTCCTTTCGTCTAATCTTTTTTTATTTCACACGCCACGCACGGCGACATGTAGCACATCATGTCGTGGAACTGCTCCTTCTCAACGCAGGGCGGGCTCAAGTTCGCGCAGGCGCCGCATATTGCCTTTTCCGGTTCAGTGTAAGTGCACCGGAGTTCGCAGGCCGGGCAGATATACATGCAGCCGCCGCAGAGCCTGCAGACATCCGAACGAACATCGAACGGCGTGCCGATGCTCCTGTTGGTCCCGCGACCCCGGAATCCGATCGCGTTGGACATCATCTGTTCCTTGCACATGCGCACGCACAATCCGCACAATATGCAGTCTTCGTATTCCTGTCGAAATCGCTGCCGGCGCACGTTATATTGAGAGGCAATGTCCTGAATCGTTTTCGACTGCGGGCATGATGCGAGCAGAAGCTCTATGATCATTCTTCGCGCCTTTATGACCCGTTCTGAGGCGGTCCGGACCTTCAGCCCCTCCTCTGCCGGGTACGTGCACGACGAAACGAGCCTTGCGCCCGCCCCCTCCCCGATCTCCACCACGCAAAGCCTGCACGCCCCATAAGGAGTAAGCCCCTCCTTATGGCACATCGTTGGGATGGGAAAGCCATAAAAATTTGCGGTTTCGAGCAGCGTCGTCCCCTCTTCAACGGAGACGTTGAGGCCATTCAATGTAAGGTTTATCATGGGTGTTCCTCTTCTTTATCGTTTACTTCCTCTCATACCACTTCTACGGCGCCTGCCTTACAAACGTCCCTGCAGTTCCCGCACTTGATGCACCTGTCCGTATCTATAACGTGCCGTTGCTTCTTCTTTCCTGTGATCGCTCCCTGAGGACAGGCTTTCACACAGAGCCTGCAGCCCGTGCAGCGGTCACTGATAAAATAGGTGACGAGGTCTTTGCATACCCCTGCCGGACAACGCTTTTTCTCGATATGCTCGATGTATTCGTCCCGGAAGTAGCGCAGCGTGGAGAGGACGGGATTTGACGCCGTCTGTCCCAGGCCGCACATGGTCGTGTCCCGTACGGTTACAGCGAGCTCTTCAAGGAGGTCAGGAGATTCAAGGCTTCCCTTTCCCCTTGAGATATCGTCAAGTATCTCGTACATCCTCTGGGTGCCTTTCCGGCACGTGAAGCATTTACCGCAGGACTCGTCCTTCAGGAAGTTCATGAAGTACTTGGCCACATCCACCATACAGGTCTTGTCGTCCATTACGATCATGCCACCGGACCCCATGATAGAGCCTACATTTTTCAGGCTTTCGTAGTCGATGGTCAGATCGAACATCGATGCCGGGATGCAGCCCCCGGATGGGCCCCCGGTCTGGATCGCCTTTATTGCTGCGTTCCCTGCCGGTCCTCCTCCAATATTACCGACGACCTCTCTTATAGTCATTCCCATCGGAACCTCGACAAGCCCCGTGTTCTTTATCTTGCCTACAAGGCTGAAGATCTTTGTCCCGGAACTTCTCTCTGTCCCTACACCGGCAAAAGACCGGCCACCAAGGTCTATTATGACAGGGATATTTGCCCAGGTCTCCACATTGTTTATCATGGTAGGTTTTCCGTAGAGTCCTTTCACGATCGGGAATGGCGGCCTCTGCCGAGGCTCTCCCATCTTACCCTCGATAGACCTTATCAACGCGGTCTCTTCACCGCATACAAACGCGCCTGCTCCCTTCACGATCTCTACGTCAAAAGACAACCCGGTTCCCATGATGTCCTCTCCGAGCAGGCCCAATTCCCTTGCCTGCGCAAGGGCAACGTTGAGATGTTTGATCGCCAGCGGATATTCGGTGCGGATATAGATGATACCCTCCGTCGCGCCCGTACCGTAGGCGCCTATCAGCATGCCCTCAATGATGCTGTGGGGGTTTCCCTCCAGGACGCTTCTGTCCATATAAGCGCCGGGGTCCCCTTCGTCGGCATTGCATATGAGGTATTTGGCGGCGCCGTTTTTCTGCGAGGCGAAGAGCTCCCACTTCTGTCCTGTGGGAAACCCCGCTCCACCCCGTCCTCTCAGCCCAGACGCCTTTACCTCATCGAGCACAAACCGGGAATCTTTCCCGGACATGACCTTCGCGAAAGATTGATAGCCACCGTTTCGTATGTAATCATCGATGCGAAGGGGGTCGACCTTTTCGTTCCGGCCGATGATGGTTCTGAGCTGTTTTTTAAAAAAGGGTATATCGTCCTCTCTCTCGATCCGCCTGCCCGTTTCAGAATCGACAAAAAGCAGCTCTTCGACGATGTCGCCTTTCGTTGTTGCCTCAATGATCGTTATCATATCGTCCGGGCTTATCTTCGGATAGAATGTCCTCCTGGGCTCCACAAGCGCGGACGGTTCCATTGCGCAGAAGCCGTGGCAGCCCGTAATGCGGAGGTGGATCCTGCCTGTGAGCTTTTTCTGCAGAAGCTCACCCTTTGCCGCGCGGATCAAAGCGTTTGCGCCGCTTGCCTGGCCACAGGTGCCTGCGGAGATGACGATGGTCGGCATCTCCGGATCGTCATGGGCAATGAGCTGTGCTTGCATTGTAAAGAATTCATCTACTGATGCGAGCTTATCCCTGCGCACATCCATCATGCCGCAGCTCCGTTGAGCTCAAGCATATGCCCGGCGCATCCGGTGCGCGTACAGATGCTGACAACGCCGCCTCCCCCGTTTACTTTTACCGTCGCCATCGGGGCGTTGCATTCCATGCAGCCGGCCTTGCCCTGGAGGCTCGAACCGCAATGCGGGCAGAGAAATTTGACCAGCGTATTATCCGGGATCTCGTGCTCGTAGATCCTTGTAAAATTGCCGTAAAGGGAGGGCAGCCTCGCCCATCCCCTCATCTCTCCCGCCAGAACATTGACCCGGATGGACGGATAACCCGCAAGGCGATATTCACTGTCCATCAGGCTCCGGTTGCACTGCGGACAGGCTGCCTCAATGGGAAAGAGATACATCTTCGCATTCCCGTTCGATCCATACACCCCGTCCTTTGTTCCCCGGATTATATCCTTGGTATCCCTTGGGGCTACATTCGCGAAATAGTGCCCGTCTGAAACAACGATCGGGCCCAAAGCGCATGCCCCGAGGCAGTTTACCGTTTCAAGGGTGATCTCATTGTCAGGGGTCGTCCCGCCCGGCGCCAGATCCAATTGCCGCTTGAATTCATCCACAACGGTCTGGGCGCCGCGGACGTGGCACGCGGTGCCAAGGCATGCCGATATGCAGTGTTTTCCCCGCGGCTTCAGGCTGAATGCCCTGTAGAACGTTGCAACGCCGTAGATATCCACAAGCGGATATCCGGTCTCTCTGGCAATAAGCCTCAGCGCTTTTTCGGGCAGATAGGCGCACCTCTCCTGGACGTTTTCAAGGATGGAGATGATCCCCGCCTTCCCGTTGCCTTTACGAATTATATTGAGAATATCTTTTGTTTCCATATTGTTCTCCTGTCCGCGTATTCTCCCTACTTTCCGGGAGCTCCTTTATCGATACTCTTCACAATGCCATATACCGCCTTCGCGCCTGGAAAAGACACAGCCGTCCCGGTTCTCGCATGTTGTACACAGTCCTATATGGTTTCCCCCGCAATCCTTTTCTTCGCTGATTCCCTCTTGCACCCGGCGAACATTCTTTCTAGCAGACCCTTCGTCATCGTCAAATTCCTCGCAGTAAAAGACCGGCCCCTCCGACTTCCTCACAAACGAGCATATTTCGAGGTTCACACAGGAGGGGCAGAGGCCCTGGTATATGTTCTCTTCGAAAAGAACAGACCTTGCCTTTCCCTTCGCTGCCCTGGCCATCCTCTTCATGCGCACCTCCCTTTCGGTTCGGTTGGTTTTTCTGTCTGAAAGAAATGCACTTTCCCTGCCACGGTTTTTTAATCAGGAGAAAGAGTGGACTTCCTCCTTGCGATTACCGTTGATCGCACGTCATCTTACATAGTTACGTGTAATAGTATTTTTCAGCGAAGAAAAGAGGACGGCCTCTGCCGCCGGGTAGTTCTGCGCCACCGGGGAATTATTCCCCTTGGCGCTGCCGTTAGATCGGGGAAAGACAAGGCCTCGTGGCCGTCTTCATGAATATATTTTTCGCGTCTTTGAAAGTTTTTCGCGCAGGGTCTTTCTGTCGATCCCGAGAATTTCTGCCGCCTTGGTCTTATTGCCGTTTACACTTGCAAGTACATTCCGGATGTATTCGGCCTCGACCGCTGCGATGGTACGGTTAAAAGACCCGTGCCCGAGGGCCGAAAAACGCATGTGCTCGGGGAGATCAGGGGCATCTACCGGATCCCTGTCTATCATAACGACAAGTCGCTGCACCGTATTTTCAAGCTCCCTCACGTTGCCCGGCCAGTGGTAACTCCGGAGAACCTCCAACGCCCGATCAGAAAACAGGGGCGCCGGCCGCCCCAGCTCCTCTGAGAACTTCCTGGAAAAATAACGGATCAGAAGCAATATATCGTTTCCCCGCTCCCTCAAAGGAGGGAGGTCTACGGTGATCACATTGATCCGGTAAAAGAGGTCCTCCCTGAATAGTCCTTTTTGGACAAGCGCTTGAAGGTCTTTATTGGTGGATGCAAGAATCCTCACATCGACCTTCCTTGTACGGCTCGAGCCGACCATGCAGACCTCTTTATCCTGGAGGACCCGTAAAAGCTTGATCTGCATTGTCAGGCTTGTTTCGCTTATCTCATCAAGAAAGATCGTGCCCCCGTCCGCTGTTTGGAAAAAACCGGCGCGAGTCTCTGCTGCCCCTGTAAAGGCGCCTTTGATATGCCCGAAGAGCTCGCTTTCAAGCAATTCTTCGGGTATTGCCCCGCAATTGACCGGTACAAAGGGCGCGGCAACCCTTTTGCTGCTGTAATGGATAGCCCTCGCGACCAGCTCTTTCCCGGTGCCGCTCTCCCCGCAGATGAGCACGGTTGCAGATGTCAGGGCAGCCCTTGCGATAAAGTCCCTGATCTTGGCCATGGCAGGCGATTCACCGATGAGGCCATGGGAAACTGCAGTCTTTTTCTGCGGACATGCATGGGCAGCCCTTCGCATGTGAAGCTTCTTGAGGGTCCGTTCTACAGCGGAAAGAAGCTCATCGTCGGTAAAGGGCTTTACCAGGTATTCTTCAGCCCCTGTCTTCACCGCTTCGACCGCCCCCTGCACGCTGGGGTAGCCGGTGATGATCATCACTTCCATATCGCTGAAGTTTTCACGGATATGCCTCACAAGATGCACGCCGCTCAAACCGGGCATCTTGAGGTCTGTGATGACAAGGTCGACGGGGTCAGCGTCAAGAATATTGATGGCTTCAGCAACGCTGGATGCCGTGAATACCACGTACCCTGCGGATGCAAGGTTGCGCCGGAGCACTTCCAACGTCGCCGGGGCATCATCTACCGTTAAGATGCGGTCTTTTCTGTCGGTGGGCTCCAAGGCTTTCCCCGCACCTTTTTGGATTGTTTGATCGGCAATTCTATCCTGCATACAGTTCCCTGTCCTGCTTTACTTTCGATCCTGATCGAACCTTGGTGGGCAACAATGATGCCGTGGGCTACCGGCAACCCCAGACCCGTCCCCAGTCCTATAGCCTTCGTTGTGAAGAAGGGAGTAAATATCTTCTGAAGAACCTCCCTGTCCATGCCGACTCCGGTATCCTCCACGATAATATGGATTTTCCGATGTCCTTTATGCGTGGAGATCGTCAGGTCGCCTCCGTCCGGCATTGCCTGCAATGCATTGACGATAAGATTTACAAACACCTGTTTCAGCTGTGAAGGGTCGGCATCTATCTCCGGGATATCGGGCGAGAGGGAGCGGGCTACATTGATCCCGTTGCCTGCGCACCGTGATTCCAGGAAGTGAAAAACCTCATTAATGAGGTCGTTGACGTTCACTTTTCCCCGTTGCGGCGGGATCTGGCGGGCAAAGATCAGGAGCTTCTTTACGATCTCGCGGGCATAAAGGGACGTAGCCAGTATCTTGCCGATATCCTCCTGCGCCTGTAAGGGAAGCCCGTGGCATTTCTGTGCAAGCTGGGCAAAACCGAGTATGTGTCCGAGGGGCTCATTCAGCTCATGGGCAACTCCGGCAGCAAGCTGGCCGACGGTAGCCAGCCTGTCGGCATGCCTGAGCTGCTCTTCAAGCCTCAGCCTGTCCCGCTCCGCCTCCTTTCGCATTATAACGATTGCGATCTCTTTCGCTACGGCCTCGATCAGATGCCTCTCTTCTTTGAGAAATGGTCCCTCATCGTGCCTCGGTCTTTCATCGCGGTAGCAGACCTCGATATGGCCCCGGCGTTTTCCGTTGATGATGATCGGTTCACGCTGCCGATATTTTCCCCGCCGGTAGTTCCGGGTTGAATAGGAGCAGCCGTCGAGAACAATTCTTGCGCAGGCTGCCTCCGGATACAACCAGGCGGGCGGAAGATCTTCCACAATGTTTGCCAGCATCTCATTGATCCCGGCATCTCTCTCGGTGGCAAGACGAGCTATATTATAAAGGCAGGAGAGCTCTTTGACGCGTTCGCGCAGATCTGCCTGTGCCTTTTCATTAAGTTTGATAAGCGCTTCCATTTTCGATACATTCATTCTAGACAATAGAAAAGGCTATTGCAAGGAGAGATTGCTCCTCCCTTAAAGACTTTTAATCTCTATGTTTATTGTTTTTAAAGCTTTAAAATAGTATAACTGTTTTGGAAGGAGTAGAAATGTTCGGAGCGCTCTTTGGATTCATATCGAAAGACCTGGGCATTGACCTGGGAACCTCGAACACGCTTGTTTACGCAAAAAACAAAGGCATCGTTTCCAACGAACCCTCTGTCGTAGCTATTCATAAGGATTCAAGGGGAACAAAAAAGGTCATCGCCGTCGGCGAAGAGGCAAAAAAGATGCTCGGCAAGACTCCCGGCAACATCGTCGCCACCCATCCGCTCAAGGACGGCGCCATTGCCGATTTCGAGATCACCGAGGCAATGCTCAAGTACTTCATCCAGAAGATACATAATAAAAAATCCTATGCGAGGCCGCGGATCGTTATTTCTGTGCCTTCCGCCATCACTCCCATCGAGAAGCGGGCCGTAAGGGAATCCGCAGAAACAGCGGGGGCGCGGGAGGTGTACCTCATTGAAGAGCCTATGGCCGCCGCGATCGGCGTTGGCCTGCCCATAACCGAGCCGAGCGGTAACATGATCGTCGATATCGGAGGAGGCACCACCGAAGTGGCCGTCATCAGCCTTGCCGGCATTGTCTACTGCAACTCGGTGCGCATTGCCGGCGACAAGATCGAAGAGGCGATCATTCAGTACGTAAAGCGGAAGTACAATCTCCTCATCGGCGAGAGGACTGCGGAGTATATCAAGATCACCATCGGTTCGGCATATCCAAGCCCCGACGGCGAAGAGACGACAATGGAGATCAAGGGAAGGGATCTTATCGCCGGGATACCGAAGGCCCTAGAGATCTCGTCAAAGGAGATCCGGGAGGCCATAGCAGAGCCCGTAAATGCCATCGTGGAAGCCATACGGATCGCCCTTGAGCAGACACCGCCGGAACTTGCTGCGGACATCGTTGATAAAGGCATTGTTATCAGCGGCGGAGGGGCGCTCCTTAAGAACCTTGACCTTCTCATCAAAGAAGTGACCCGCCTTCCTGTCATCATCGCGGACAATCCCCTGACCGCGGTTGCCGAAGGGACAGGAAAAGCCCTTGACGAGGTAAATCTCCTGAAAGTGATTACGAGTGAGTCGTGAAGCATGAAATTGATCTTATAAATCCTGGAGGGGAACACCGATGCACATCTGGCCTGATTGTTACCCCTGCATCACAAAGATGTTCACAAAGATTGCCGGCATCGCCCTGAACGACGAGCAAATAATACGGGCGTTCATCGATAGGGTAGAAGCAAAAAAACCGGCGGCTCCCCATGAATTCAAGATCACTTCACCTGAGATCATAAGCCGCCTGTGGATCATATTCAGCGAGATATCGGGGATTGATGACCCCCTGAAAGAAGTAAAAAAGAGACAGAACGATATAGCGCTTCAGCTCTATCCTTTGGTCAAAGAGTCCCTTCTGAAAGACCAGGACCCCCTGTCGTCGGCTGTTAAATTCTCGATCACAGGGAATGCGATCGACATAATGACGATCGCGGCGGAACAGCCGGTGGAAGAGATCATAAAAAAACTGGAAGGCTTTGTGCTGGACCCTGCAAGCGCAGAACAGCTAAAGGAAAGGCTTCGCAATGCAAAACGGATCGTCTTTCTGGGGGACAACTGCGGCGAGATCGTCTTTGACAAGATCCTTATCGAGACCATTCGGGGATATTACGGCAGCGATGTGGTCTTTATTGCCCGGACGCTTCCAGTGCTGAATGACGCAACGCTGCAAGACGCCCTGTATACGGGGATGGATGGGGCAACACGGACGATCGAAAACGGCATCCAGCAGCCTCTTCCCGGCACCATCATCGGACAGCTTCCGCAGCCGCTGCAAGAGCTGATATGCGAATCCGATCTGATCATCTCCAAAGGAGGGGGAAACTACGATACGCTGTCAGAGGAAAAAGGCCTTGACGGCAGAATATCCTTTTTGCTCCAGGCAAAATGCAGGCCCTACGCGACGATCTTCGGAGCGCCCCTCGGCAGTCCGGTCATCCTCAATGCATAAGGAGAAGCGTCTCAATTGAGATCTGCCTTAGTCTTTGCAACCCTTTCCGTCATATTCTGCTTTTCCATGTTCTATCGCGTCACAAACGCAGTCATCGCCCCCGATCTGATCCGGGATCTCTCTCTCAATGCCGAGAGACTCGGCATGCTCGGGAGCGCCTTTTTTTACTCCTTCGCCCTCTTCCAGATCCCTATGGGGGTGCTGCTCGATAAGATAGGGCCCCGGACCGTCATAACCTTTTTTTCGCTTGTAGGCGCGTCAGGGGCCTTCATATTCGGCCTCGCCGATTCCTTCGCGGCCTCTTTCGTTGGAAGGACGCTTCTGGGCATCGGGATGGCGTCGGTTCTCATGGGAAGCCTGAAGGTCTTTGTTATTGAGTTTCCGGCAAGAATGTTCGCCACACTTTCGGGGACAATCATCTCGATCGGAACATTGGGAAGCTTACTCGCCACGTCGCCGCTTGCATACCTGAACACAACAATAGGCTGGAGGCAAACGCTGATCTACGCGGGAATGATAAACGTGGCCCTCTCGATCGTCGTCTTCTGGGTATTGAAAGGCAGCAACAGGAATAAGGAGGGCGATAGTCTTCCGCGCGCCATTCAGGATCAAACAGGCATAGGGACTTCTCTCCGAATGGTTGTGGGCTCTCTGTCATTTTGGCAGATAAGCGCCCTGGCGTTCTTCAGGTACGGCACGTTCATCGCGCTTCAGGGGCTGTGGCTTGGGCCCTATCTCATGGATATAAAGGGGTTGACCCAGATAAAAACCGGCAATGTCCTCATGATGATGTCTGTCGGGATGATTGTCGGCTCCCCGATAGCAGGGTACCTGGCTGACAGGACCTTTCGCTCCAAAAAAACCGTCATTCTCGCAGGGCTTATTCTTTACACGCTCTGCCTTATACCGCTTACAGGGATATTCGGTATTGACAGTACGCTTGTATTCTCTGTTTTGCTGTTTTTCACAGGCGTGTTCACCAGTTTCGGGATACTCCTCTACACACATATCAAGGAGCTTTTTCCTCTCAACATGTCGGGAACCGCTATGGCGGGGGTGAACTTCTTCGTCATGTCAGGCGGCGCGCTCTTCATGCAGGTAATGGGAAATATCATAGAATCCTTTTCGCACACAGGCCATTCCTATCCTGTCCAGGCTTACCACATGGCATTCTCCATATGTCTTGCCGGAATGATCGCCGGGCTTATATTCTATGCATTCTCAAAGGATTTCCGCAGCCCACGCTGAAATATCAAATAACCGACTATGCTTTATATAAAAACATTGCAGGCGGCGGACCGCTGTCTAAGCTGTCTTTGTAAGTTTTTCCAGCGCATCAAGTACGAGTTTCCGCCTGAGCTCCTTTTCCCCTTCATATGGCAGCTCAGGATTTCCCACGGGATTCGTTATTGCTATGCCCTGGACAATCCTGTTTGCTCCAATGGTTTTAGCAGGCGCTGTAAGGGCGGTGATCAACACACAGGGGATACCTTCCTTCTCAATCTCTTTTTCAAGCACTGCACCGCAGCGCGTACCCGTCCCTCAGGTAGAGGTGAGAATAACCCCCTGCACCCCCGAACTCTTTAACTCGTGCGCAATGGTTGAACCTAATTTCTTGGCGTTTTCAATATGGGTCGCTACTCCTGTAGTAGCAAAAAGGTAATCGTAGAGTTTTCCGATCTTTCCTGATCTTTCCAGTTCCCTCATAACATCCACGGGCACAAGCCGATTAGGATCATCATTGACGTTTGCATGATCGTATCCCACATGAATGGTTTCAAAGTCACCCGGCTGCAGCTTCTCGAATCCTTCGATCCTGTACTTACCATATTTTGTTGCCCTGTTCGTTTCTATACGATCCGGGTTCCCTTTTGGTACAAGTCCTCCCTCTGTTACCAGCGCAATGGTCATCTTTTGCAAGTCTTTGAGGGGCGGCGCCGGTGGAACCAATTCTGATACCGGCTTTCTGATCTCGGTCTTAAAAGGCTCTCCTTTTATTTTTGCCAGGAGAGCGGTGACAGCCCTCTCTGAAGCCATATCCCCTGAGGTTACATTGAGTTTAATTCCTCTCGGGATGTAGCCTTCAGCCTCGGGGAGGCCTATCGATTCTTTGTTAACAAGTTTCAGCGCCAATCTTACTACAATGGCCATCGCCTCGGACATCCCGCGGGCACTCGGTCCTGCCTTGCATATATAGATATCTTTTTTATAAAGGTCCACACCTGGATTTTCGTTATACATTCCCGTTATCGTTGCTATCCCCAGCTCTTCCTTTGCAAATCTGCATATCTCCCCACAGGCAATGCCGTAGCGCCCCGCGTTGAATGCAGGGCCGGCAACCAACAGATCAGGCTTGCAGGGACTCATCATGTCGAGTACTTCCCGCCTCGATCGCTCGATGTTCCCGGCGAAATAATTGTCGCCGCATATAACGGTGGCAACTACTTCCCCTTTTTCTCCCAGAAGTTTTTGGAGAAGTTGACCAGGCCCTATAAAACCTTCCTTTATAAAGGGGGCTATATCCGCCTTTTCCTCTCCTCCTATCTGACCAAAGAACTGATTGATGTAATGTACGACCCTTACCCTTGAACCCATCTTAATATTCCTCCGTAGTGATTTTTGTAAATCCTGCCTGGCTGATAGCGTTTGTTATAAATCTCATGGGAATCGTCATTGGCCCGTCATAAGGCCCAGGAATGCCAATGGTCATTCTATCCCCTCCTATGACGCGGTCGACGGGGGGCAGCTCTGCCATCTGCTCCACATTTCCAACGCTGATGACGCAATCGGCAAGGTCCGAGAAGGCTACCATCGAGTATGAGCCGGTTCCATCAGGGCTTAACATCTCACTATTTATTAGGGCCGTCTTAACCCCCAGCAATTCGCATTGTTCGCAACATTCCATGAGGTCAATATCGGGATGCCCCCCACCCTCCTTTGTGATAATGACCCCGTCAGCGCCCAGTATAAACCTAACCAGCTTTGCAACCATGACGGCGGAACGCTTCTTTTCCGCTGCCGATAACTGAGCGTTAGACAATACAACACCGGTGAGCAACAATTCCTTTCCATGCCTCTCGTACAGGCTTTCAATAACAGGATTGTTTATCATATTGTATGTATAGTTCCTCAAGCCCGGGGAATAATAATATGTTCCGGAAACCATAGCCCCATCGATGAATTCATTAGGATGGAAGACCGTCGGAAAATACCGGCGGGGATTGTCGCCATATATGAAAGGCTCCCGGATCGTCTCATGGCACTCAGTAATGTATATACATGCAATTTTCGGCAGCTTCCTGCCTGTGTACTGCTCTCCTAATTCGCTTACAGAGGGTATGTCATAAGTCTTTATCTCATCCGGGGTCATGTTAACGGTGGCGTTCGCAAGGTATATTGATGTTTTCAAAGCTGCCGTCTTCATGGCGTTGCCGTAATTGGCAGGGTTTGCATCATGGGCAGGCTCCGTCACAATCACTATATGGTGAAGCTGGGAATAGACGCTTAATTGAGAACCCGGACCGCTCATATCGAGGATGCTGCCGTAAAAATTTTCTTTCAGCCCTGCCTCGATGATCCCAACCCCTTTTAAAACATGTGTCCTTCCCATCCCTGCGACACCCATGTTGCCCAGCCAACCGGGGAATATTGTTCCTTCTGATACCTTTACCCTCGCATCAACTACATCGAGGACGTTAATGACACGGACGCTCTCTCCCGGATTCGCAATCTCAATCTCCAACTTAGAGAAGCGGGGATCTCCGGAAAGCATATCCTTCAATTCGCTGATGTTTACAAAAAGCTTCCCTTCTTTCACTAAAGTACGGTCTCCTGGAAGAACATTATTGATGTGAAACATTCCGAGTTCCAGCTTCATAATTTAAGACCTCCTGCAAGTCTCATTTGTTCTTTTATTTTTAAATCAGCTCTCAAGAAGCACTCTCCCTTCCTTCATCACCATTCGGATCCTGCTCTTATTCTGCAGAACTGAGATGTCCTTAAGAGGATCGCCGTCAACAACCAGAATATCGGCGCACTTTCCCTGCTCTAATGTGCCGGTTTGTTCCTCTATTCCGAGCGCTTCCGCTGCCACCTTCGTGGCGCTTGAGATCGCATCATAAGGAGACATTCCGGCCTGAACCATCAGGATCAACTCAAGGGCATTATCTCCATGCCTCATCGGCGGCGCTCCGCTGAAATCAGTTCCGCAGGCGATCCTGACCCCTCTTTTCCGGGCTATGTTAAGAGCCTTTACTGCGACTTTATTCAGCTCAGCGCCTTTTCCCAAGGCCCACGGGCTCATGCCATAATTGCTGGCTTCTGTAGCAATCTTATGCATGATAGAAAGTGTTGGGATAAGATAGATGCCTCTTTTTTCCATTTCGTCACATATTTCTTCATCAACATAAGTGCCGTGCTCGATGGTATCGACCCCGCCCTTGACGGCATTGGCGATCCCATTCCTGCCCTGTGCATGGGAAGCTACCTTTCTTCCGTGATCGTGTGACTCGCCTACAATGGCGCTGATCTCCTCCGGGCTGAATTGAACCTCATTTGGATGGTTTCGCTGCGACATAACGCCGCCCGTAGTACATATCTTGATAAAGTCGGCGCCTTCTCTTAACTGTTCCCTGACCGCCTTTCGACAATCGTCCGCCCCATCGGCCAGGCGAAAGATTCCTTTCATTCCTTTTACGTAATCCAAAGGAAGGAAGTGTAGGTCATAATGACCGCCCGTTATACATATCGCCCTGTGAGCGCTCAATATCCTGGGGCCTTTGATCGTTCCTTCTTCAATGGCCTTGCGCAGATGAATGGACTTGTTCCCTCCGGCTTCTCTTACCGTGGTAAACCCGGCTTCGATCAAGGATTCGCAATCCTTTACGGCGCGTATCATGTTGAGTTCGTCAGGCACCAATGCCCGATGGAGATAATCCAATGTTCTTGCTCCCCATAAGTGGACATGGCAGTCGATAAGTCCGGGCATCACGGTACAACCTTCTACAGGAACGATTCTTGCGCCTTCTCTCTTCTCTATTTTGAGTTCATCCTCTCTGCCGATAAAGACAACTCTCTGTTCCTCAACCAGAAGAACGGAATCCGGCAGCACTTCCCCTGGTTTGCCCGTTAGAATCTTGCCTCCTTTAAAAAGAAAAGACCCCCTTACTTCAGGAGTATCCTTCACTTCCGCACCCCTTCATGAAGAAAATGGTTAAGCCCGTCGGCGTCCATGCCGCCAATCCCCAGACTTTCAACCGTTCTACCCTTTTGTCGATAATCCTCGCTGTTAATAATGGAAGCCAGGTGAATAATTGAATCAATGGTGGGAGTGGGAACACCAAGCATCTCTCCCAGGGAAGAGAGGAAGACAAAACCATATTTAACATCTTCGCTGATATAACGGTCCTGAAGGTTCCCGGGCCCCTTAAGGGACGTGAAAACAGGGCTTGTTCCATATGCCTCCGCCAGCGAAGAGGCTCTCCTTGTATGGTAGCCTATCTTCAGGATCCGATCTTCCGAGGAAAGCCTGTCATAGCCCAGAACTTTGCATAGTTCTAGGCGCTCGTTTTCTATTGCCTGAACCACCCTGCCCACAGAGGGGGTAAATCCTTCCCGGAAAAGGTAGAATTCACCATGGGAAAATTCAATCCTGCCGGCGTTCAGTATAGCCGGCGCAGGATGGGCAAGGATGTTGCCGTTATTCAGACCGGTTTCGAGAACATTGACGGCCGGGGCCACCGCCGGGAAAAGAGGGTTTAATAACCTGATGAATTTCTCCGTATTTTTCCCCGGAAACGCAGCACCAAGGAGCCATGGGCTGCGGACTTTGATCTCCACTGCCGCAGGTCCCGATAATCTGCAGGCATAAGGAAGGGTGGCTGTTTCACCCAGGAGTACATCTTCCCCTACCCCCTTTACCCTCAGGGCATGTGCAAACTCCAGCGCCCCCCCCGTTGAACCTGGGCAGAGAAAGACCATTTGTCCTGCGGTCAAGTGCGGTGCACATATCTCGGCTATACGCCTGTGGCCAAATGCCGGGATCGAGATCAAAACACATGAGGCCCCATCCATGGCACCCTTAATATCCGTCGTTGCTTTAAGGGGCGCAAATCCGTTTCTTCCAACACCCTTGAGCTCGACTCCGCCTTTCTCAAAGACAGCCTCTATCCGCTCGCGAAACTCGGGAAATTCCCATAGGATAACGTCAAATCCTGCCAGCTTGAGGTCGGCTGCACAGGCATGGGCGCCGTTTCCTGCCCCCAAGACCGCGATCTTCACACTAATACCCTCCTCTTCACACTAAACTCAATTTTTTCAGCTTCGATCAGTTGCTGCTTTTATAATACCCCAACGACGACCTATTATCTTGATCTCAGGGAAAAAAGCGGCAAGGCCGATTAAAAATCCTAAAGCATTGACTGCAATCAGAACAGAGGAATCCCTTTCGAGCGGAAAAAAGAGGGCACCTCCGCCAATCATCAAAATTAACCGCCGCAAAAAGGATATTTTTTGAAAAAAATATCCTGCTATCCCGATAGTGAAAAACCATACCCCTATACCGGTTACGACAAAGGTCAACATAATCTCCACAAATGAACCCTTCATGATCAAGGCTGGTGAAAAGACAAAGATGAATGGGACCAAATATATCATCAGCGCCAGTCGCATCGCCGACCATCCTATCTTCATCGGATCTGTACCCGCCAAGGGTGCAGCGGCGAAGCAGGCCAGTGCAACAGGCGGGGTGATGTTGGAGATAATGGAAAAATAAAAAATGAACAGGTGAGCGGCCATCGGCATTATGCCAAATTTGACGAGCGCGGGGGCGATAAGGATCGCCACCAATGCGTAGGCAGCGGCCGAAGGCATGCCCATGCCGAGGATCATGGAGGCGACGGCTGCCCCGATCAGCAGAAACATTACATGGCTCTTCCCGGCCTCGGAAAGCAGGTAACTTACGGAGAAGCTCATCCCGCTGATGTTAAAGGCGCCTACGACAAGGCCGGCAGCGGCCATGACTCCCCCCACTATAAGAAGCATCCTTCCCGATTCCTCAAAAGCCTTTATCAGCCGTTTAAAATAGGTCTTCCGATTCTCGGACAGCACGGCAAAGAGGGGCAGGCACAGGAGTCCCGAGATGGTAGCTGCAGTACCGGCGCTCAGTCGTGCTATAAAGAGGGTGTAGACAAGGATGCAGAGAGCCGCCAAGGTGACCCAGGACCGTTTGATGGTGGCCATCACCGGGGGCATCTGTTCGCGGCTAATCCCCACAATCCCGAGTTTCGCAGCCTCCAGATCCACCTGCATATAGACTGAAAGATAATAGAGGACCGCCGGCAAAAAGGCTGCCAACGCGACTTCAAAGTATGCCACCCCAAGGTTCTCAGCGATAATGAAAGCTGCAATGCCCATAACAGGCGGCATGATCTGCCCTCCTGATGAGGCTACCGCCTCCACAGCCCCTGCAACCCTGGGCGAAAAGCCGGCCGCCTTCATCATGGGGATGGTGATAGTCCCTGTCAGGAATACATTGGACATAGGGGCGCCGGTAATCGTTCCCACCAGACCGGAGCCTATCACCGCAGTCTTGGCACTTCCTCCCCGTGTCCATCCGCAAAGTATTGTGGCCAGATCTGTAAGCGTCTGCCCGGCTCCGAAATAGATAAGGACCTGTCCGAAGAAGACGAACCCCATCCCGATGGTAGCTGCAAGCATCAACATCCATAACATGCTGTTCGGATCGAGATAAAGGTAATTGACCAGCCTGTCGAATGTCATCGGACGCCCGCCCAGGATAGCAGGAAAATGTTCTGCAAAGCGTGTATAAAGTATAATCGAGATAATGATAAAGACCAATGGACGGCCTACCAGGCGCCTCAGGGCCTCCAGGGTCAGCAGAATGGCAAGCGCCCCGAAGAAAACCTGCTGGAAGGTGATACGACCAAGATTCAAGACAAGATCGGGATATTTGAACGTTAGGTAGAATCCGGCAGGAAATGCCAGGGCCGTGAGAATCCAGTCGTGCCATGGTACAGACTTTCTCTTCGAACCTTTTGTTGCCGGTATGCTCAAGAATGTACCGGCCAGGCAGAGGGTAAGAAAAATACCCAGATACTGCTCAGTGAAAAATGTCAGACCAAGACGGCCGGGCAAATCAAGGATGAACAGGATCCCAATAACAGGCAAAGATACTAAAATCGTGAATTCGATCGCACGTGAAAGGTTCGTCAATGATCGACGAGGCTGGTCCTCTTCTTCCCTCGGGATATTATCCTCTTCCTGGACGACACTACCCATCAAAGTCCCCCTTTTTATTAAGTAGTAAGGCAATCCTGCAATACGATCCCACACCCAGATTTCGGCAGCATGTTCAACAATTAAAGATGCGGCACCGGATCTGCAGTCGTCAACCTACTTCGGTCAAGCTCAACGTTTCAATAGCTGCTCCTGCCTCTTCTGCATCGCTTCTGTCCAGACACCTTTTTCTTTGTAGAACTTGACCGCTCCATTGTGATAAGGCGCAGGCTGGATGTCAGAGGGCATAGTCTCAGGCTTCCAGTCTCTAAGCCAAGGGTGAACCGGGTACAGTTCCGCATGATTCTCCCAAATAGTTTTAAGTATGGTATAGACCGCATCGTCAGACAATAACGAAGAGGCAGCCAGGTAAATCGAATAGGAGATGAGGACTGTATCCTTTTCTATGACGCCTTCGCCGGCCTTCACCAACTTAGGGAAACAACCCGGAACAAGTTCGTCGAGAATCGCCTGCTTCTCCTTTGGCACACCCTTTGCGATATCGGCAGCGGTCATATCGCCATAAGAAAGGACGTTAACACCAAGCGCATTGTGGAGCTCAAGGGCGGCAGGGGTTGTTGTGGCCCCGCTTGTACCGGCATCGATGCGTCTTTCACGAAGCATTCGAAGGCTGCCCTGGTAGTCAGGAATAGGGACCTGTACTACATCCCCCCAGGTCATCCCAACAGACCTGAGCATTGCCTCGGCAAGGTTCTGGAGCATCTGGTTCCCACCATATTTGGCAGCAAGACGCTTTCCTTTAAGGTCGGTAATCTTCTTGATACCGGACTGTTTGAGCACTGTGAATGTTGTGGCTGATTGAACGTTTCCATGCAAGACCATCCGCAAGTTCTTATAGGCCTGGTCATATCCAAACGTACCGGTATATGCCCAAGCGGCATCAGAACTCGATAGAAGACCTAATTCAAGCTTGCCTGATTGCATAAGAGACATCCAGGCATTGGGGCCGGCAAATGGCTGAACGACTGCGTGTATCTTTGTCTTGCTGGAGATCAGCTTTGCAATGCCCGTTCCACAGGCATAATATCCTCCGCCTACCGGGTGGGTACCGATGCCGACATTTGTCGGCAACTGTCCCGGACCCGCCGCCTGTGTTGGATGATAATCTACCAGGGCAGGGATGATACTGATGATCATGCCAATAAACAATCGGGTTAACAGATTACCTCTTTTTGTTCTCATAATGTCCCCTCCTTTTTTTAATTAATTTTGCATAACCCGGGTGTCGAACTAACCTCTTAGCCGTCGAATTGGGCTCTTATTGCCTTGAACTTATTTGCCACCTCCTCTGTGTCTACTATCATGCTCACGATCCCTACCTGCTGCTCATAAACATCATCAGGGATCTCCGATTTTAAATCCGGTTCAAGAATGTGATATACAGGGAGCCTCAACGAGACTCCAGCCAATGGACCTGCAAAGCTGGGATCGCCTACCGTTAATGTCTCAGCGGCAATTTCCGCTCCTTCGATATCGCTTGCCCCGAGTATCACCATAACACTGTCTTTTCCCAGGTCATCAGCGATCTTCTTAATTTGAGCCTGACTCTCCAAGTCCATTGTGCCCGCAGCCGTTCAGACAAAACACTCAGTTGTCATAAAAACAATATTGCCCCCTGCCGCCATTACGCATGCGGCAATAGCAGGACCCGGAACCCCGTCCCTTTCTCCAACGATGATGATATTTTTACCTTTAATCATCTTTCCTCCTTGTATTATGTATTCATTTACGCTTTCACTGCCTGTTCCTGCGGTTCTTCTCAAGCAGGAAGGACATTCCGTCAGACAGTTGTGACATCCTGCCCAGGAAGAGACTCCCTTTCGCAACAAACATGGTGTTTCTTATCTCTCCTCTCTTTATCGCCTCGATCGCATGTCCGAGAAAGGGGACTGCCGCCGGAATGTGCCCCTGTGTCGGTGAAAATCCAGGCATGCCTTTTTCCTTGACGAAGGTATTCATCTGGCCTTTGTCTATCTCCTTTTGCAACACCGCAAGGGATGCCATTATCTTATAGTTTGTAAGCGGCGTATTCCCGCTACCTGCAGGCAAGGTTACTTCAGGGTTGTGCATTTCAGTGGCATACTTGTCAATGTCCAGCATTTTTGCATCAATCTTGTTGAGGGGCTTCAAAACAAGGGATGTCATGATCTCCTGCTGGCTTGAAGCGGCTCCTATGGCATGTTTTCCCACACAGTCGAGACGTATGACAGGACTTAGGCCGTCATCCTTCTCAATAAGAAAGGCAAAACCGCCAAGAACATCTTCAAGGATAGGCATATTATGCTTTAGGTGCCCTGTATACTTCATGCCGATCTTGGCGAGACATCCGCCGCCAACTACAGCCACGCGCTCAAAAACACCGGCGCTCACTAACGAAGCGGCATCAATAATGGCATGAATAGGCGCTGCACAGAATGCCTTTATATCGTGGCCGGATGCATTCACGCAATGGCACATTTCACCAATAGCCTTTGAAAGGCTCCCTCCGCCACGGTTATAACGGTCTCCCACGGCCTCTTCTGAGCAGTTGAGAATAAAGTCGATCTTATCTGATGTAATTCCGCTTCTCCTGAAAAGATGATACATCGCAAGGGCTCCTGATGCTTTTGCCAGAAGATTTTCCATCAGAACATGCGCCTTCAGAGAATCATCGGCATCGTGGTCCCTTCGCAATGAGCCGATAATTGATCCCCCGAAATAAAGCGGGAGGGCAGAACCATCTTCGATCTTTGACATTATCTTATCAGGAGAGACACCTGTCCCGAGTTTCTGAATGTCTTCGTTGACAAGAAAAGGTCTTTTTAGTGTAATCTCTCTAATCTTATCGGTAAATTCAGGTGTCAGCCAGACAAGGTTGAAATCATCGGCAATCTTTATCCATGCGTAAAATTCATCCTCTGGGAGAATTTCCCCAAAAAGTCCCTTTCGTTCCGGCGGAGAGACAGGGTTTTCATACCAGGGCTGCTTGATGTTATTCAGCTCATCAGGGTGCAGATTGCCTATAAATACCTGATTAGGCGGGTATCCGGCTGCTTCATCGTAGCTTCGTGTATGCTGGTATATCTTTGCAAGCAGCTGCTCATTCGGTATGCTATCCAAATAAATATCCCTGAAGGGTTTTGAGCCATAACGAACAAAACTGGGGATATGGATAAGCACATAAGAACAATCCTTTACTACCGCCGCCATAAAATCATCACCTTCCTTTGTCAGAGTATTTTTTCTATCGCATTCTCTATGGATGTAAGCGTTACGGTACCGGAAAGGCGATCAACCTCCTTGCCGTCTTTATAAATAAGAAACGTAGGCAAAGACAGGACCTTTAATTCAAGGCACAGGCGGCGGTTGCCGGGCGCTTCAATCTTTACAAATTTCAATCTGTCTTTGTGTTTTTCGGCAAGTATTTCAATGCTTGGCATCAATGACAGACAAGGACCGCACTGAGGACCCCAAAAATCGATAATGACCGGCTTATCCGCCTGTAGCACTTCCTTTTCAAAAGTTTCCTTCCCTACTTGTTCCATGGTCTCTATCCTTTCTTCTAAAGATTTTTATCCTTCCAAGACACCCCATTTTCCTTGCCTGTTCCTATAAGGGCCTCCAGGGCTTTCAATACGATTGCCCGCCTTATCTCTTTCTCGTTTTCAGGAGACAAGGATGGGTCTCCGAGGGGATGGGTAATCCCTCGACCGCGAATAATCCTATGTACTCCTGCTGATGTTGCTATCTCTACAAAGGTTGTGATGAGCGCTACCGGTATGCCTACATTCTCGATCTCTTTTGTGATCACTGCGCCGCAGCGAGTACCGGTCCCTCAGGTGGATGTGAATATAACGGCAGATACTCCCTGTCTTTTCAATTCCTGCGCAATATTCTCACCAATCTTCTTAGCCACTTCCAGAGACATTGCTGCACCCGTAGTGGTGTAAAAATATTCGTGTACCTTTAAGCATTTTGCTTTATTTTCGATCTCCCTCATTACATCAACCGGCAAAAGCCTGTCGGGATCGGCATTGACGTACCGGCTGTCCCATCCTCCACTCACAGACTCAAAATTGTCGGATCTAAGATCATCTATCCCTCGCAGGCTGTACCTCAAGAACCTTTTAGATTTGGCAGACTCTAATCTGTCCGGGTTGCCCAAGGGTACCAGCCCCCCCTCCGTCACCAGCGCGATCACCTTATGAGGCTGGTCTTCTGTTGGAGGCGCCAGATCCAAACCGGACCCTCTGTCGTTCAACCGGACACCGGAAATGCCTTGTAAATTTTCTGTTCCCTGAATGCTTCTTTGATTAATATTCTTAAGAATTCTTACGATGGTGTTAAGTGCACTATGGATATCTATGTCATTTGTTAATATCCCGGGATGATCCATGATGTGCAATTCAAGCCAATCATTGACCAGAAACCTTCTCCACGAGTGGCCTTCGAAGCGCGAAGGAAGAGTATAAGAATTGTTTTGATTTGGTCCGTATGCTTGAAAAATATCGGCAGAAGAAGAAAAAGTTTTGCGGGCTGTCTGCGTTTTTTGCTTAACGAGAAAGGTGTCGTCGTTGTTTTTGCCGAGAAGGATCGCTTCTAAATCCCGGTTGTTCAATTTTTTTGAAATTTTATAAATCTCTTTTAATGTTTTCTCATTAGACTGGAGGTACTTAATGACAATCGTCTGCAGGATGTGGCGGTAAGAAAAAAATGCATAACCTCCTTTATAACAGACAGGCTTATCGATCAGATCTTCTTTTATATAATACCTTACTGTTCTTTCGCTTAGAAACCCTTTGCCCCTTGAATGTTCCTTGTCCACTGTGAATGCAGGGAACAACATGTTGGCATATTCTATAATCTCACTCAGTCTAAAATTCTTTTTTCTTTTTAATTCTTTAAGCGCAGGATGTGATAATTGATTTCTCTTTACCACCTTTCCCATATTTTGATGTTAACATAACTGTTAACAGTTTTGTCAAGAGATTTTTTATTTTTTATTCTTTTCCTTGATCGCTATCAGCAGCCGCTCCGCCGTCACGGGGAGCTCGGTGATGCGCACGCCCACGGCATCGTAGATGGCGTTCAGGATAGCGGGGATCGTGGGCATGATGGCGCCCTCCCCTACCTCCTTGGCGCCGAAGGGGCCG
>Ga0209201_1001163_pt1 | contig 32068 bp, 33 predicted proteins | sample AD_UKC055_MetaG_FD_184411 | JGI IMG/M metagenome (GOLD analysis project Ga0209201, IMG submission 184411) | Active sludge microbial communities of municipal wastewater-treating anaerobic digesters from USA - AD_UKC055_MetaG (SPAdes) (version 2) | ecosystem: Engineered > Bioreactor > Anaerobic >... | reverse complement strand
GGCGCGCAACTCCGTCAGATCATCGCCCGAGAGCGTGCGGCCCTGGAGGCAGATCGGTTCCACTGCCCTCAGGTTTTATGTCATCCAGGGACGTGAGTCCAGCAGAAAATGTCCAAACTCCAGCGCGTTGACAGTCGTCAACGCCCATCTGCGCCAAAAGCCAGTGGCTTTTGCCGCCGCCCCGGGCCCCGCCGTAGCCGACTGCCGTCGGCCCGTCGGCCCGGTCGCAGAGCCGCGCCGCCGCCGAGGCGGCGAGTTGGCGACTCTGCAGGATGACATCGGCCGCTTGGAACCGGTCCATCTGGTCCATAGGACACCCCGCCCGGCGCCCGACCGCGAAATAGCGTTCCCAGGGCGTCACGTCTTGGCCTCCCCTGTTTGCGACCCCGGATTCCCTGTTTGCGCCTCAAATTCCCCTGTTTGCGACGCCAGACTCCCTGTTTGCGACGCCGAATTGCCTGTTTGCGCCGGCAAAACCTTGTTCTGCGCCTGCGGCCCGCCTCCAAGGACCTCAACGTCCACGACTTCCCCCGGCAACGGCTCGCCGTAGATCTTCTCCATCGCCACCTTCACCTCGACCCGCACCGCCGGCAGATCGTCGCCCTTGCGACGCTCGCCATCGGTGCCAAGCCCCGTCGCCAGCCGCCCCAGCTTGCTGGCGATTTCCAGCATCCTGGCGATGTCCGCCAGGTTGGCATAGACCTTTTCGCGCTCCATATACGCGTCCAAACCCTTTTTCGCGGCGGCAATGGCCCGCTCGTGCATAGTCCACTCCGTTTCACGGAGCTGTTGCTCGCGGGCCTCCCACCCCGCCGCCTTGCTGCGTGCGGCGGCCTCGATCGCTTCGCGCTCGACGATGGCCAGGTGAGCCACGTGCGCGGCCACTCGGCTGCGCCAGTCAAATTTCGCCGCCCAGCGCTCGATCAAACCCTCACTCTTCCCCAACAGCTTCCCCACCTCGCGGGTGGATCGCTCGGCGCCCAGGCTCAGATACAAGCTGAACGCGGCGAACGCCTTATCCGACTCTCGGGGCTGCTTTTCAAACGCTAACGGCATGTTTCATCCTTTCTTTCACTTCGGCGAGGGTCTCTTTCACCCGCAACCGCTGATCATGCGGCGGCTTCCACCAATGGTATCGCTCCGGCGAATCAAACGGGATCACCAGCGTCCCGCCCGGCGTCAGATATGGCAAATGCTCCCCAGCGGGTGTCGGCGGTTGCTCCGCCTCACCCTCCACACCCTCTGGGACGCTTAGGACGGGTAGGACGGCACTTTCCAAGTCTGTACACGTATACACGGGTGCATCTACTACTACAGGTGAATCCTCTCGCGCGTACGCGCGAGACTTGAAAATACCCGTCCTACCCGTCCTAAATTCTTCGGCCGGGGGAGTTGGGGCACCCGGGCCACCCTTTTCCGACTCAGAACCTGCCGTCCTAAGCGTCCTAAGGCTGGCGGCGGCCAAGCCCGCCTCTACCGACTCGGAAACTGGCGTCCTACCCGTCCTAAAACCATCAGCCGGGACGCTTGGGACGCCACTTTCCAAGTCCTTACACATATACACGGGCGTATGTACTGTAGGAGAACCTTCCCTCGCGTACGCGCGAGACTTGAAAATAGGCGTCCCAAGCGTCCCAGAAACCGGACTGGGGGGTGTTGGGACGCCTGGGACGCCATTTTCCGACTCGGTTTCAGGCGTCCCAAGCGTCCCAAGATCATCAGCCGCGGGCATGGTGGCCGCCGGCAAAGCGCCCCGGACGCCCCGGACGCCACTTTCCAAGTCCTTTAGCTTCTCATGGGAATCCATGCTTGCATATGTACTATGGGAAGATTCCCCTCGCGTACGCGCGCGGGACTTGAAAATACCCGTCCGGGGCGTCCGGGAATTGTCAGTTGGGGTGTCCCGGACGCCCCGGACGCCACTTTCCAAGTCCTTTAGCTCCTCTTGGAAGCCTTCACCTATATCTATGTCGGGGGTGGAATCCCCTCGCGTACGCGCGCGGGACTTGAAAATACCCGTCCGGGGCGTCCGGGAACTGTCAGTTGGGGTGCCCCGGACGCCCCGGACGCCATTTTCCAACTCCGTTTCAGGCGGCGTAAGGGAGGGGGTGGCCAAAGCCGCCTTCACCGACCTTGCCGCTGGCAATGCCAGCGGTGTCTTCAGCCGGAGGGTAAATGTCCCCGGCTTGCGGACGCCGGCTAGGGCGAAGATCCGCTTCCGGTGCTCCCCATCCTTCGGATGGACGCAGCACCCATACCTCCCATCGGGGTAAATCCGCAGGTGTTCACCCTTCCGGTCGCCGCCACTCTCGGCACAGGCGGGACACCGGGCCTGGACGATGCCGCCGGCCAGCTCGCGAACCTTTTCCAGTTTGGCCACGTCCAGACTCATTCACCGCCCTCCAATGCCAGGTCTGTCACCTCTAGCAACCGCACCTTGTGCCAGCCCCGGTTCGACTTCTTCCCGTTGCGCTCGATGTCGTGCGACTTCGTGACGTGGAACTCATCCAGCATGATGTCCGGCAACGTCCGCTCGACGACGGCTGTCGGCAGCGCATTCCAGCCCTGGTCAGCGCAGAACTCCGCATAAGCTTGTTGCATCTCGCTGGTGGTCACGTCGCCGTACTCGTGCCGCGCCATCCGCTGCTTAACAAAGAGTCGCAGGCTGTCGCTTTCGGCCAGCAGAGAATCCACCCGCCCGCGTTGCGCGTCGGTCAGGGCAAAATCGCCCCGCTCGGCGAACTCGGCCTGCAAACGCACGAATCCGGCCAGCGCCCACCGCAGGATGCCACCGCCCTCCTCGCGCAGCAGTTGGACGTGAAAATCCAAAATCCGTTTCTCCGGCGGGTCCTTCTCATACCGCACAATCAGCAACCGCCGTCGCCAGGCCGAAGCATCACCCTCCAACCGCACCCGCAGGCGCGAATTGCACGTCATCACCATGTTGAACGTGCCGAACATCGGAAAATCCCCGTTCAAACCCTTGCCTTCCCCGGAAAGCGGATCACCGCCGACCAATGCCTTCAACATGCTGGCGCCCTTCTGCATCAGGAAGTCCCCCGAGACATCCGGCCCAATCAGCAGCGTCTTCCCGCGGAACCGGAAGGTCTCAAACCGTTCCAACAGGCATTCCGTGCGCAACTGGTAGGTGTTGGTCAGCCCGACCAACGCCTGGATGATGCGTACCAGCGTCCCCTTGCCCCCGTTGGCCGTGCCGTCGAGGATCAGGAACCGTTGCGGCAGGTTGTAGCCGAATAGCGCCAGCCCGGCCCAACGCTGAATCAGGTCGGCGTCATCAGGCGCGACGGCGGGGTAAATCAGCTCATTCAGGAAGCGCGGGCACTCTGCCGCCGCGTCGAAAGCGAACGGGGACTGGTTTCGGGAGTAATCCTCCGGGGAAAAGCCTCCAAACTGAACATCCCCATCCTCGGCGAACCGGATGACGCCGTTGGCGACGTGAATGTACCGCTCCTTGCTCTTGAACGCGCCCCGCTTCTCGACGATCCCCTTGAGCGCCGACACCACCGCATTCAGCTTGGCCTGGGTGATCTGGATCTCCAGGGTGAACTGCCGCGCCTCCCGGCTGACCTCCAGAATCCGGCACGAGATCGTCTCGCGGATGTTCTCCGGCGTGACCGGCTCCCAAAGGCCAGTCCGGTCGCAGTAAAGGTAGAACGTCCTCTCATCGGGGTCGTAGAGCACCCGGTTCTCCCGGGCATACAGCGCGGCCCAATACCGCTCGTTGATGCCCGTGACCTTGCCTTCCTTGTTCGTGTAGAACGGCTGGCCGTATTCCTTGGCCAGCGCCGCTGCGGCATCGCGCTCGGCCGCGCCAACCCAAGGCAGCTCCCACCCGTCCGGCCACCGGATGTCGGCAAATTTCACCGTCACCGGCGGCGCGGCCACCAGGATGGCATAGTCCATCCCCTTCGGGTGCTGGCCGTAAATCGTCGAAAGCCGGCCATTGGCCCGCCACTCAAAGTGCGCCGTGTTGCAGCTCGCCGGAAACTCACCCTCAACACGGACCCAAACCATCCCGCCGCGACTCCCGCGCGAGCGCGTTGTCGCGGCCAACGGCTCGTTGGCGGCCAGGAACGCCGCCAAGTCCTCATCCCGGTCGAAATCCAAGGCGCACAGCCCGCCCGACACTTGCCCGAGATAGACCGCGATGTTGAACTCGCCCGACGCCAGGGCGTAGCGGTACGCCGGCGTCTGGGTCGCCTCAAAAGGTCGTTGCGTGTAAGTCACCGCCGGCACTTTAGTGCCGCGGATGCACGGGACGAGGAACGCACCGTCGCCGAACAATCCGGTCACATCTTCCAAAGGAGTCGCCATAGTCATTTCAGGTCTCGAAAACACGCCGGGACAACTGTCCGCTATCCTCTACCTGCCCGGATTGCCCGGCTCGTCCTGGGGCAAATGGCGCGTCCCAACGCCCCATTAGTCGCCGTTTCGTCGGTTAAGTATCTTTTCATCAATCCAGCCGCCCAGGTCAGCGACCCCCGGAACTCGAAGGTCTTGAGGTAGCCCCCGGCGACGCCGCGAACCACCAGGCGGCTGTCCTCCCGTTGGGCCATGCGTCGCGCGTGTTCGGGGTTGCGGGTTTGGACCCACACCACCCCGCGCGCCGGCTGCCAGGCGCATAGTTCATGGCCTCCGATGGCCTCGTTCAGCCCCGTCTTGCCGTCAATGAGTGTCTTCATGCGTCCTTAGTGAAAATTCGTGAAATTCGTGTCTCAGTTGTTCCGCGCCTTCATCGCCGCCGCTGCCTGCGCGCGCACTGCCTGGTGCTCCCGGAGCATCTTCTCCACGAACTCCAGCCACCGCCGGCACCATTCAGGGTCCGTCCTGACCCTGACCACCGCCCGGGCGTTGATCATCACTTCTCCGGTCCCTGGGTTAGTCAGGAGGTAAGCCTCACCGAAACCCTCCAGTTGCGCGGCCTGCTGCGGCCCGATGCCCACCTCCGCCGGGTCTATCCACATCGTTCCGTCCGAACCGAACGCCAGCTTGATATACCGCTGCTCCCCGCAGTCCGGACAGCGCCCCGGCACCATAAAGAAGTCCAGCGACCCCTCGAACTTGCTGCCTATTCCGATCTTCATACGTCCTTTCTCTCTCAGTTGTTGATCTCCCGATAAAACTCGATGGCCTCGGGCGATACATGCACGCCCTTGAACCACTCCTTGAAATTCAGCCCGGCCAACGATCGGACCCGCGACACCGCCACATATGCCTGGCCCGGCTCCCGGGCGGCGCGGATGTCCAGGTAAGCCGAGTCCAAAGTCAGGCCCTGCGCCTTGTGGATGGTCATCGCCCACGCGAGGCGCAACGGGAACTGGCTAAAGCTCGCCGAGTCATCGTCTTGCTGGTCGAAGCGCCAGGTGAACCGCTCGACGCGGATCACCGCCCCGGCCTTGGTCTTCACCACCACCGCGCCCGGCTCGACGTCCTGGACTGTCCCGATCTGTCCGTTCACAAACAGCGGCTCACTCCGGTTCGGCTCGTTCTTGTTGACCGTGAACATCACCAGGGCGCCGGGCTTCACATGCAGCGTTGCGGGCGTCAGCAGGTTCCGGGTGAGAAACTCCCTTTGCAGCTCCGGCCCGCTCTGTTCTGCGTGCAATACGGTTTCCTCGCCGGGCAGCTCGGAAAGCTGAAACATGTTCCACTTGTCCACCTGCACGTTGTGCGTGAACAAGCGCGGCATCGTGGACGGCGGATTACTCCGCACCCGCGACTGCAAAATCCTGGCGCTGTCGCCCCAGACGCGGCCAACGCGGAAGTCGCTCAGCGCCCGGACGAAAGCGGTTTCATCCTGCCGCCGCACCTTCTCGAGCATGAACGTGCGGAACCTCGCTGCCGCCCAGGCCGGCGATTGAAACCCCCAATCGTAGGGCTCCGTCTCGCTGGTGCGGACCGGCGGCAGTTGGAGGAAGTCGCCGGTCACGATCACCTGGCACCCGCCGAACGGCTCATCCCGGCCACGCAGCCGGCGGAACAGGAACTCAACGAACTCCAGTTGCCGCCCGGGCAACATGCTCACCTCGTCAACGACGAGCACCTCGCACCGCCGCACCCGGTTGAAGCCGGCCAGAATTGAGCGGCGCGGGTCGCGCTGGAGCTGTGCGAAGTAATCTTCGTTCGACTGCCCCGGCGCCGGCCCAATGAGCATCCCGCAGAAGCGATGAATGGTCATCCCGCCCACGTTGAGCGCGGCCACGCCGGTAGGCGCGGTCACGCTGACCCGGCGCGGGCATTCGGCGATGAAGGCCCGCAGTTGCGTGCTCTTCCCCGTCCCGCCCGCGCCGGTGAGGAAACAATTGTTCCCGCCCAGCGCGGCGGCATGAAAACGGTTCTCGGGCGTCAGCACCGCATCAGCCATCGCCCCGTATTCCGCATCCGTGAACGGGAAGCCAGGCCGCCCGCTCGTCTCACCAACCTCAAAACTCAAATTCGTTTGCATAAATTCTCAATCCCGCACGTGCCGGGGCCCGTCGGTTCTGACGGCCACATCCGGCTTGATCAGCCCGACCACCATTGCCCGCCGGCACAAACTCACCGGGTTTCCAACCCCAAAGAGCCGATACAGTTGAGCCCGGTGGTACTCGACTGTCTTCGGGCTGATGCCCAAATCGGCGCCGATCTCCTTCATTCCCTTGCCCGCCCACATGCCCGCCAGCACCTCCCCGCGCCGGCCCAGGCGAGACACCAGTCTCGCCAAGGCCGGATACAGGACCGGGTCAAACCGGGCATGGTGCCGGCTACGCACAGATCCCGAGCCCGAGGGCAATCTTCGCCGTCAGTTCCAGGTCGTTGCGCAAGTACGCTTCCGCCTGTTTGCGGTCGCTCCGCCACAGTTCCGCGAAGGCTTTGCCGTCGCCGTTCTTCGCGCCCACCCCCAGGTGCTTTGCGATGCTGTCCAGCGAGCCCCGCGCCTGCCGATCGCCAAGCTGCCAGGTATCGCGCAGGTCAATGAGCTGGTCGCCCCAGTAGCGGCCACGCCGCAGGCCGAACGGAATCGGCACGCGCCGCTTCCACGAACGCCGGAACAGGAACGGCAGGTCGAAGCCGAAGATGTTGAATCCGATCATCGGATTCATCCGCCCCATTTCGGCCTGCGTGTATTGCCAGAACTCCCGCAGGGTCTGCGCCTCATCATCGTGGCCGATGATGACGCACCGGCCGCCCTCCGGCCCGGCCTGGCTCAGTTCGTCGAACACGAGCATCCCGATGGCCACCACCCGCCCGGTCAGAGGGTCCAGCGCCGCCCTGTCGAAAAAGTCCCGGCGCTGGCTGGCCTCGGCCTCAGCAATCTTGGCCGCGACCTTCTCCGGGTCCTTGATGTTGCCCGTCTTCACTTCCGCCGGGTCAAACGGTGGCAGTAGCGCTGATAGCTCGCTCTCCGCCAATGGCCCGGTTTCCACGTCAAAAACAATGGTCTGCATAACAGTTCCTTCGGTTTGCATGGAGGGACGCGATCCGCCCGCGCCCCTCCATGCGGTTGTAGTGAGTTCATTACTGGCCAGTGCGGCTAGCACCTCAGTAGGGAACGTTGTCGTCCTCGACCGGTTTCTGCGCGGCCTGCCACGCTTCCAGCGCGGCAATAAGCCGCCGATCATCGGCGCTCGGCTTGGCATTCGCCTTCGCCGCCGGCAGCCAATGCCCGATCAGCGCGCCGACCTGCTCGGGTGAGAGGTCACGGACCTCCAGGCCCTTGCACTTGCCGACGTGGATCTTGGTCGCGCCCAGGTCGCCGTTGCCGCCGCTCGCCTGCTCGGCGCGGCGATAACCGTTGCCGTCCTTCGGCGGCCGGTCCTTCATTCGGACGAACTTGCCCGACGGCTTGAGCGGCTCCGCCGACTTGTCCGGCTGGATCAACGCGATATTCGCGTAAACCTCGCCGTCGCTGTGCTCGTGGATCACCGTGATGTGGGCCGTCTTGCCGAGCATGTCCTCTGTGTCGAAGGTTTTCAGCTCCTCCGCCGTCAGCTCGCGGCCCAGCCACTTCCGCAGGAACGGCCGCAGGGCCGAGTTCTCGTGATACGACGGTGTGAACGGCGCGGACCACACGCACCAGGGCGTGCCGTCGTCTTTGGTCTGGCCGGTCTCGTACACGAACCGGAACTTGTCCTTCGGTCCGAACTGAGTCTGCACCGTCTTGAGAGGGGTAACGTCCACGCAGACCGCCGACCCGTTATATTCCGGGCAAGGTTGGAAGTTCCCGCTACCTGTTTTGATACGCATAATGTGAATGCTCCGTTTACTTTGTTTGCTTTGTTTGCTTCTTCCCCTCCGGCGGCAACACACCGCGGAGGAAATCGAAAAATGAATTGGCCGTCATGGTGATGAGCCAGCGACCGCCCGGGCGGCGATGCGCAACAACCGGCACCCGCTGGGCTCCGCGCTCTGCGTTCCGCCATCCGCATTCCCACATCGCCTCGTGAATGTTGAGGCGTCGGCCCTCGTGGACCTGGCCGAAGGCCCACGGCAGCCCGGCAAATACGGCAGCAGGCGACCCGCTCGCCATCCGCTCCGCCCATTGCCCTGTCAGGTCCTGCTTCAGCAGCCGGTAGAACCGCTCGGCATCCATCGTCACGAGCCACGGCCAGAAGTTCCGGCGATGCGCCACGAGCGGGGCCTTCCCTGCGCTATCGCGTCGGGCCTGGTCCATGGCGGCGTACAGGTCCAACCGCTCGACCAATTTGACTTCGAAGTGAGCCCACGGGAGCCCGTCGCAAATCACATCCGGGCTGTCGGGGCTGCCACTGAACTGCTGCCCGCGCCGAGCTGCGTAGCCGTTGGCCCGGAGCTCATCCCTCCACTGCCTCTCACCGCGTTTGCCTTTTTCTCGTGAATTCATAGGCCTCCCTTCAACTTTTCCAGCCGCGCCACCGCTGCCGCCGTCAATTGCCGGATCACATTCGGGAGGTAGAACCGCACCAGCACGCCCCCAGGGCGCATCGGTGTGATCTCTCCCTTGGCGACCATCTCGTCCACGGTCCGAACCGAAACCAGCAACACCTCAGCCAGCCCCTCCCGGGTAACGACCGCGCCTCGCGCTCCCATTTCAGCTTTCAGGGCCTCAGCCATCAGCCTTTCGTCCAGGGCCAGCCGCTCAGCGCACCGCACCACCCGCAAATCAGTCTTCGTCGGCTTCATCGCGCTACCTCCCTGTTCGCCTTCGGGCTTCGGCGTTGGGCCTTCGGATTTCCCGCGTCAGCGGGCCGGTGCCCGGCAGCAATGCCCTCCACATCAGCCCGTCGCACGCGCACAGCCCCGAGCAGCATCACCGGCTCAAGCCGCCCGGCCCGCAACAGCCGCCAGATCGTCGCCCGATGAACGCCAAGCAACACCGCCGCATCCTTGATCATCATCAGCAGGGGCCCCTTGGGCGGCTCGGGCGCAGCCGGCTGCGGTGCCAACCGCCCCTCCAGGATGCGATCAATGGCCGCCTGCTGGTCCGGCGTCGCCTGGAGGAAGCGCAGCATCCGCTCATTCGAGTTGCTGCCGTTCATACCCCGACCTCCCAGGTCTGGATGCCCAGTTCACGGGCAATCGCCTCCTTGAGGCTCTGCTCCGGTGTCGCCCGGCCCGTCTCGATCTTGGTGACCTGCGATTCAGTGCAACCGACGCGCTGTGCCAGGTCCAGTTGGGTCAGGCCCAAACGCCGCCGCGCGCCGCGCATCGCCTGGCCTTTGTTGTTCTTCGTCTTCAACATTTTCGTCTTCGGCCCACCGCTTCATGCGAAAGGCCCTATACAGTTGAAGGACTTCACAAACCACTTCCCCGGAAATGCAAAAGCGCCCGTAAACACAGGCGCCTTCAAGCGTGTGAAGCCTTCACAAACACTTCACGAATCAATCACTGCTTTGCCTCTCTTCCGGCAAATAACCGTCATCATCTTCCTTCAGGCTCGACTGGTCCCTGTCATCGCATTGCTCCCGCCCATCCCTCACGGCCCCATGCTTCTTCTTGGCATAGCGGTCGCCCTTAACCGTGCTCTGGCGCTCCTTAATATCGGAGGCATAGGTCCGCAGATCTTCAATCGGCATGCCGAAATGCCCCTCGATCGTTGCCACCCGCCTGGTAATCAGCGACGCCGCGCATTTGCACGCCACGGCCGCTTCCGCCTTGGCCAGCTTCTTGAAAACCATCAGGTCGAACACCCGCGCCGGCGGCGCCGTCAGTTCCGTCCCCATTGCCAGCAGCTCTCCAAACAACCGGAACACCTGCAAACGCTCCGCCTCACCCAGTGGCTTCTTCTTCTCCGGCAACTGCCCGGATGCAATCAGCCCATCCACCTTTTGCTCAATCCGCAGCAGCGCCGACACCAGGCCATTCTCCATTGCCCCCGCTGCCTCCACCCCCTTCACCACCGCTGCCGCAGCCACCACCGGCACCATCTGCTCCGCCGGCATGGCCATTCCTCCCTCGCCACTGGCCACCGATGACTCGTTACTGATCACTGATGACTGATAACTGAACCCCCTCTCACCTCTGACCGCTGCCCTCTGTCCTTGGTTTTCCCCCCTCTGCTCCGTGTTTTCCGCGTCCTTCGAACTGCCATTCTCCGCTCCGCATCCTGCCAGGATCGTCTCAATGGCCGCCTGTTGTTCCGGCGACGCCTGGAGAAAGCGGTCAAATGCCGCCACCTGCCCCGGTGTCGCCTGGGCAACCCGCAGCAGAAAATCAGTTGAGACGGTGGCGTTCATTTACCCACGTCTGAAGTCAACCCGCCACCGCCCAGCGGCCAACCCCGCGCCTGTCGCCCGCCCCCGTCGCTCGGTTGGCGGTCGCTGGTCCCGGGATGTGTTGCGTTCACAGGCACGCGGCGACCATAACACGCCCTTTTCGCGCTCCAGCCCCGGCTCCAACCCCGACCAGGAAGCATCGGGAAGCACGGGTACGTTACCGGGAAGCACCGGGAAGAAATTTCTTTCACAAACCCCTTGACGCCCTTCCAACCGCGCCCCGTTTCTGTTTTCCCATTTCCCAATTTCCACTCTTCCACCAATCAGGACACGCTCAACGGCCGCCATCTGCTCCGGGCTTGCCCGGAACAGTCGCGTCAGCAATTCACTTGAGATCGCAGCCTGCATCGTTCGTTACTAATGCTCGTCAGTCAACGCGCCCAACGCGCGTCGCCCGCACCCGTTATACCCGATCTTTTTTCCACTCCCGCCCGGCTCCGGACCCCCATGCGAACCAGTGCGAAAACAGCACCCCTTTTGTCCCCGTCCATGCGAAAAAAATGTTTCATCTTATTTCTTGCCATGCTCTCACCCGCCAGCACCCCGGGCTCAGTTTGCTTTCACCGGGCTTCTGCACGGCCGCCACCTTGACGCACTCTTTGTCCCTGGCCTATCCCCCTTAAATAAATTTCTTTTGCGGCTAGTGGAACGTCATCCTGTCGGCTTCCTTTCGGGCTTGCCGCAACGCGGATTTTGCGTCTGCATGAAGCGGTGAAGATGAACGACCGGCCCCGAAAGACAAAGCGGCCTGGCCCGCGGCCCAAGCTGGCGCCGCTCGCGCGGGAGGAGTGGGATTTCGGGAAATGCCCGACGGACCAGCTCAGCCTCTGTTTCGCCTACGAATATGCCCGGGAGTCGCCGTGGGCCCTGGAGAAGTTCAAGCGCCGAAAAGAGGACGATCACGACGAGTGGGGCATTTGGCATCTCCACGCTCCGGTCGTCCAGGGCGCGCAGGAAACCGATGAAGAGTTTGAGAAGTTTCTGGATGAGGCTGGACTGAGCGAAGAATACGACTGGGACCTTCCCCCAGCCGTTGACCTGTGGCTCCCGCCCGAATTCCCCGCAACGCCTTTCCTGAGATGCGCTTTCGATTTCGGCGCATGGCAGGATTGGTGTGACGATTACTGGGCTGAGGAACTGGGTCCATATGAGGCTGACGACACCTGGGGCTTGCGCCCTCTGCCGATCAAGGAGCTGCCGGGCATTGGCGAAGAGGCATACGCATTCGAGATAGAGTGGGACGCCTCGGACGGGCGCCTGCTCAAGGAGTTTCAGGCCTGGCTGCGCAAAACCCGGCCTCGGCCGCCAGTCGAGCGGCGCGGTAAGTCACAGGCGCGTGAGGTCGCCGCCGATCTGAGGGCGCTGGGGGCCTATCGCCTCCTCCAGCGGTTCCCGGCCCCGCAAGCTCAGGCGTACACGCAGCAGTACATGCGCGAAGGCTTGTACGCAAAACTGCCCGACTGGTACGAGGCGCGAAAGCGGGCGGAGAGAACCCTGCGGGCCTTTTTCCAAACACCCCCGCGCCCTGCAGCCTGACAGTGGGCAGCGTCACCCGGGAGCTAGCCCTATGCCCCCGGCCTCCCCGGCTAAACCCCTTCGGTTGCCTTTCCCTCTGTCGAACGCCCTCCCTCAAAATTCACCACCCGGTAAACCTTCCCATCTTTCCCTTCCCACTCCCGCGGCCCCACCCAGGCATGTCGCACCGCCACGAGTTGCCCCCGCTTCTGCGTGAACACCTCGCTCCGCAGCCGGCGAAAATGCGCCTTCCGCCAATGCGCCGCCCGCGCCGTCTGCTCCTCGCTTGGCCCGGTTGCCTCCCGCCGGCACGCCCGCGCATCGCCTCGCCGCAGAATACAATAGTGCGTCCGCGCCAGTCGCCACTCCACGCTTTTCCCCGGCTTCTCCGCCGGCCCCACCCTCAATACCACGTTCCCCGGGTACTCGATGTCGAATAAAAACGCCTGCAAAGTCTGCAGCGGATCGAGAAACACCTGCTTGAACGCCTTCTCATCTTCGTTGTACCTCGCCTTCACACTCTCCCCATCTACGCGGTGCCAGTCGTCCCACACCGCCAGCTGCCCCTCCAACCGCTCCCCGAGCGGCTTACCACCTTGCTCCCCCGGCCCAGCCCCCATCCACCAGTACTCATGCTCCATCAGCAGCTCGTTCTTGGTGTCCGGCCTCCAGGGCGTTCCCGGTGCCAGGTAGCGCAAGCAGGTGAACGCCAGCTTTCCCACTCGCCACCACAGGTCCAACCCCACCTGAGTTGCCACCCGGAACATTGGAAACGGCACCTGCGCCGGCACCTCCGTCCCCGGCTGCAGCACCACCTTCTCGATGAACTCGATCTCCTCTTTGCTGCGCTCTCGGTCCTCCGTTGACAGGGGCCACACAAACACCGGTGCCGCCAGTGCTGCCTCTACTCCCTTCGGAGACAACGCGCCTGCTTTTCCCATTCGTTTGATGATTTCACGCTGATTGACAATATTCATGCCCAATATCTTACCCAACCCCCTTGGACATCCGCAGTCCACCCAAAAATATCTTACCTCCCGCTTGGTAAAGCTCACCTAATACCGACGTAACGAGTCACTGCTCCCCCCTCTTGCCATTTGCCGTCTGCCATCGGACCTCGCAAATTTTCACAACGGCGCACGTTCTCAGAATGTCCGCACCGCCGCCAGACGCCCCCGCTTCCAAGAAACGCTTTCCTCCGCGACCCCACGATGCCAATACTGGCCCCAGCATGACCGGAGCGTCATGTCACTAGAGATTTAGCAATAATGATCTAAACAGCCAAATAGTCATTTCGCGTAGCTTCGGCTACGGGCCCACTGAGAACCACGAATTCTCCAAGGCCCTCCAAGAAACGGTTCGAGCTCGCGCCCCATCGGGCGCGGCTTGACGCGCTTTCTTGGAAGGCGCTTCGTGGCGCCTCTGACGGGGCGTGTTGAGTTCGCGCCCCTTTTGTTCCGATGGCAGATAGATCAAGCCGACACCATGGGAACGAAACCAAAACGCGCCGAGCACAAGAAATTGCGCGGCGCCGCAATGCTCTGCCACCACGCCTGGTCTGACATCGCCGAGGCGCTGTGCCTCACTCCGCGCGAGCTGCAAATCGTTCAGGGAGTCTGTGACAACCTCACGGGAAAGCAGGTCGCCAGCTGGTTTCGCTACGGCGACCGATTGGCCTGCGAGGAGGGGGCAGCGGTTGTTTGGAGCACGCAGCGCGCGGGAATTCGCGATCAGCGTCCGAACGGATTGGGCGGCCTTGAGCCGCTCCACCTCCGACAAGCCTCCGGCTTTGCCGGAGATCGCTGACAATCCTGTGTCGCGGACAATCCTGTTGACACAACCGCTCCAATATTGAATAGTAAGGAGGATCTCTAACCTGTTTCCCTGACTAACTATGAAACTTGGACAAAGCGGACCAAGAAAAGCTGAATCCTCGAACTTAAGTCCCCGCTCAACCTCCGCGTCGACCATCCGGTTGGCCGTTTCGTCGCCCTCGCCGAAGCCGGTCATCCTTTTGTTCGGCTACTGGCCACCAACGGGCACCGATTGGATGCTTTCGGATTACAAGAATGGCAAAGATGTCGGAAATTACCGCATCGAAGCGTACTCGCCGACGTTTGGTCAACCGCTTGGTTGGCAGAACGGCTCTCCGCCCAATCAATTAGTCCCTTGGTGGGGACCAGGAAGCGGACATCCCTTGGTCGACTTCCGGGACACAGCCAACTTCTTCTGGACAACCCTGGATGTCCGGTCAAAGAATCCAATTGCGATCATGAGCTTCAGCCGTTCGCCGGGCTTTGATGTGAAGTGGATATTGGAGCCGAATGCCTACAACTATGCCAATGCAGATTGGTGGACAGATCTTCATGCTTTGTTCGGAACGAAGTACTACCCCTCGCCCACGCCGACCTATCCACCGCCGCTTGGTTCTGGGTCGCTGGGAGGGACTCCGACAAATGTCCCGGCCTTGAGTGCGCCTTATATCGGCGGCGGCACGGGCGATCCATCGCCCAGAAAACATGATACGCCCCAGACCGGGAACCCGCCGGATCCCTCCAAGGCCGCCGGGGCGTCGCGCGCAAGCAATTTGCCAACGACGGAAATAGTAAACGCAATCAACGCGGCAGTTAACGACACCAGCAAGGTGGATCCAACCACATCAGGTAGCGCTGATACACTGCAAAAATACGTCTCAGCATATATGGCCTATCTTGTAAATTGGTATGGTGGAGACACAGTCGTCCAACCCGCCAATCCAGCGATCAGGAAATACGGGCACACGCACGTGGGTATTAAGACTGCACCGGCTGACGCTAAGACGGCGCTTAATGCCCAAGTGAACGCCTTGGTAGCCTGGCTCGACAGTCACTGATGATCTGCCGAAAGGCGGCAGTTTTGCGACATGAAGAGAGAAATGAGTACCATGATCGCCCAGTGCGCGGCGAAACCTATTCGCCTCTTCTTGTTGACAGCCCTCGCCGCCACAAACGGCTGTTCCTCCGCGCACATTGATGAAAGAGCGCAGAATGTCTCCGGTCCTGGTCCCTATTTTTACCGCGATTTAAGCTTCAACGGAAAACTGCTCCTTGTTGGTGACTCCTTATGGGATGTTGAGTCCGGGAGGGAATTGCGGCACGGGGAGGTGCAACCACGTGGTGTGCCGCAGAGGTTCGTGACGGCAACCCGGTTTAGCCCAGACGGAAGGAGGGTTCTTATGGCCGCCGCTCAGAACTTTGGGGTTCTCATCCTCGGTGGTCCGGTCGAACTTCAGGATCTAGTCACCGGCGAGGCAATCGTCTGTTTCTCGCCTCATGACGGATATGTGTGGGATGCCCAGTTCAGCCCGGACGGAAAGCGCATTCTCACTGTGGACATGTCTAACACAATTCAAATTTGGGATGCCAGCTCGGGACAACGTCTTCTCGTGCTGCAAGGATTGCACGCGGTCGCTTTGGGATCCCCTGCGGCCCGTTATGTGAGCTTCAGTCCGGAAGGGCGAAGGGTTTTGGTGCTCTCCCACGACAAGGTCGCTGTTCTTGATTCCACGACCGCGGAACAGATTTGTCAGATCAAGGCACGAAAAGACACGGCAAGACCCGACTTTTTTGTTTCGACCCAGTTCAGTCCGGATGGAAAGCTGGTTCTGACTGAACAATGCAATGGCGTGACCCGGATCTGGGATGCCATGACGGGCCGGCAGACGCAAGTTTTTGCCGCGGTCAGCTCTGGCGGCCGATTCTGGCCCCATGCGCTCTTCACCCCCGAGGGCCGGAGAGTGGTCAGTGGCTCCGACGATGGCATCGCCATATTGTGGGATGTGGAATCAGGAAAAGAAATCAGACGGTTTCAAATTCCTGGCCCTGGTCGGGGGCCGGTGGATCAAATGATTATCAGCCGCGACGGAAAGCGGCTCATTGCCATATGTGAATCTGCCGCAAATGAACCCCCAATAGCCACAAAAGCCGGGGCCCTGTGGGATGTGGAATCCGGCCGACTGATCAAGCAATTTGACGACCTTGAGCGTGAAAGGATTGTGGGGTTTTCTCCCATTGACGAAACGTTCGTAAGCACAAAACACGACAAACCGGCTGCATTGTGGAACGGTGCAACCGGCAAAGTGATCCGTGCATACAAGTAAAGCAGAGGCAAGGAACGTTAAACTACTGGTCCCGTAGAGCGGAGGCGCGATGGTTTAGGCCAATGACTACCAATGTGTCTGCCCTTTCGCCCATCGCGGCAAATGGCCATCAGATCGTGCCGCCGGTTCCTCTACCCCCTCGGTTCATTCCGTACGGCGAGTTTTCCCCAGTACGGCTGGAAGCCAGCCTCGTCGCCCGGCGCCCTTCCGAAACCGTTCCCGGCTTCGTTTGACGCAGGGCCTGCGGTTCTTTCCGTTTCTGGCTCAGTGTCCAGGCGTCTCGCGTCCCATCAACCGCGTTTGTCCGAGCTGACCAGTAATATCCAATATCTATAATCTTAAGGTTGCAGTTGTCGTTCCCCGAGATTTATGGTATTTGTGACGCATGAATCTAAGTCCGAGAGCTAATTCCGTCTCGACTATCGGCGTCTTAGCCGCCACCGCGTCCCCGTCGCCGAAATGCGTCGTCCAAAAAGACAGCTTTACCTCCGACGTCGGCAAACCCGTCGCAACTACGGACCCAACGATGCTCGGGGGACAGGTAACGGTTTCGACCAAGGCGGCGTTCGCTGGTGGGCCAAATAAATGCAAGTTTTGCGAATACCGCCAGCTGATCAGAGGTTATCAAGAGTATACAAACGACAGGGGACAAATCCTTGATAATCCAGCCGAACTTGCTCCCGGTGTCTTTGTCTCGAGAACAGATTATCATGAAGATGGGGGACGCGATAAAGATATTAGCAACAAATGGTATCGTCCAGGCCACAGGCGGGATCTTCCTCCCGCGGACAACACACCCTACCCGAAGTGGCATTACGGGCTTGACGATACATATAGTCCAGCTCCGAGGCTGACAGGGTGTAGTTACAGTACTAAGGACGTTGTCAAGTTTGAGGTTCCAAAGTCGTTGAAGCCGGTTAGTGTGCGTTGTCACGCCGAGTTTAAAGGGCAGATTTGGGAGGTTGACGAAGATGGAAACATAGTCGGTAGCGCTCCAGTCGCCGAGATAACTTGGATAGTGGACTTCCATTTTCCTTAGCCATTGGCGCCTGCTTTGAGAGCGAATGAACAACGAAGCATTAGCACGTAGGACTGAAAAACAGAGGAAAGGTGTTTTGTGGCGGTCTGCATCCAGAGAGCTTATGCGCTGCTCTCTGACACCGCTCAAACGGTATTTCTATCGATTGTTGCTGCTGCATCTGTGTTTGTTCATAGCGACTGGTGCTCTGCTGAAAAGATCTGCTCTTGCCAGCGGAAGCGAGAGCCCGACTGGCACTACCAATGAGGTAAGGCGCTTTGCAGGCTGGCTTACCCCGGACCAGACAACCATTGGCGTACTGCTATTTCTGGATCCGAGTGGGAACTACGCCGTCGCCTTCTCACCACCTCTATCAAGAGCGCGTATGGATGGCGAGGGGACCAATTATGGTATGCAGGCCTGGTTGCTGACGACAAACGGGGGAGCGATGTACCCTATCGCACACGGATTAGCTTGGTACAAAGACATTCCTGCCGCAACCTTCGTGTTTAAACGAATGGCACCAATGGGCGCGCTCTACGCTGTGGCGATAAAGATGGGGGACAGGACGCAAGTCCTCAGAATTCCCAGCGTAGTGGAGGGACTTTCCCCGGCAGCGCAATACCAGTGGGATATTATTATGAGTTTTCCTGTCCAAGAACTGGATACTTTCGAGTCTGGCCGTTTGAAAGGGAAGAGAAACGCCCGAGACCGAGCATTGCTTGAGAGCGCGAAACATCAGCTGCGGGAATTAGGAGTTAGAGTGAAGTGGGATCGCGAAAACGGGCGTTATATCATCGAGGGTTAGGAGCAAAGCATTGCTCCGCCTTTAACGGTAGCCAACCGCCTTGCGCCGAAGCTCGCCGCACGGCTCAGCCCGAGTGCGGGCGGCTAATCTACACTCCGCCTGTTGGTAGCCTCATGGTGAGGCTACCTGAATAATTACGTGTATTCAAGCATGTGTGACAAAGTTAAACTCAGGAACAATTATGCGGAAGCAAACTCGACCATCAAGTTCTGCGCGGAAACAAGGAAGCCCCAGACGGACAAATAACCGCTATACCCAGTCCAGGCTGAGTCCGCGGTCGAAATCGTCATCCACCCTTTCCCAATTGGTTGGCGATTCTTCGCCTCCGCCATGTTCAAGCCCCGGGAAAGCCCGTATCGGAGGCATCAGGAAATCGACACTCACAGATCAGATCAAGTTCGTGAAGGCGAGGACCTCGCTTGGCGCTCTTACACCAAAACTGGCGTGCGAGGATGAAGGCGGTACCGTTGAGGCAGCAAGCGCAGCATGGGTCAACATCGCCGACGCCAGTGGCTACTGGGCCCAGATGGGCTGGTCGCGTGAACGGAGTGCTGGCAGCACGACCATTACTCGGTTCGTGTATCTCGAGTTAACTTACTTTGATTCTGTTAACAACAAACCTGATCGCCTCTTCCAGCGACGTCAAGATCCTGGGGAGGGGTCAAAGGAGTACAGGATCGAGCTTGACCAGCCGACCGGGACATGGCATTTCTATTTTGACGGCAATGAGTTGACGTTCGACAATTACCCCGAAGAGGCCAAGTATACTTGGAAACGCAACTATGGTTCGGAAGCGAAGTGGTGCGGCGAGATATGGGACCTTAATTCTCACATGCCAGGCGTTGTCATTAACAAGTGCGTGTTCGTTAACTGCTCTTTTAAGCAGCCCGGCGATCTGTTCTGGGAGGACGCTAACTTTGACTATTTCACTCCGCAGCCCTCTACAAACTACACCTCGAGAATCGATGATGCCACTACGCTTGAGGTGTGGGATCTGAGGTGATAGCGTCTTTCTTACAGGCAATTGCATTGGCAAGCGTTTCGTGTGCCACGCTACAGTGTTCGTAGCGTGGCACGAGAGTTTCTCACCCCTGTTCGGGAAAAGGTGACAACATGTTTTCGACGTAGCGCTCCCACCGGACCGACTGGAGGGCTGGCCGGACTGGGTCCCGCTCTTGGGCCTGGAGTCCTCGGAAGGCCAGGCGGAAAGTCTTTCGCCCGCACTCGAACCGCCTAATGTGGCTGACCAACCCCAGCACGAACGTCGAATCGAGCCGGGAGGCGGCTTGACGCTCGAGCAAGCCGGACTCGATGAGTCCCTCCATGACCGTGCCGAAGGCCCGAGACCGCTTGTTTGAACGTTGGGACCAATGAAGATGTCCATTTAATGAGTTGAAATAGTAGGCGGGTTCGACTGTATTTGGACCCGATGTCGTATCCGAGATCGTTTATGAATGCCCGTGTCATCAAGATAATCCTGATGACCTTGGCAGCCGTCTCTATTTTGGGTGCGTTGGCTTACGTATTTTGGGAACCCCCATTGGGCTTTTCCTCGAACAAGCCGCTGCAGGCGGTTACCTACGGTGCGGAATCCGACTTCGAACGTGGCACTATGTCACCCATCGCCGACGCTGCCCCCGCCGTTCGTCACGCTGTCGAGATCCGAGTCCCGACGGCAATGCAGGTTGAAAAGCATGGAGACTCGTTGCTGGTTAGGTTCCCGACGCTCGTAAGGACGAACGTAACCATAGGCTACAAGATGGAGTACGGCATGGAGTGGGGGTGGACTATTCTCCATGACGGCATGGCACACCCCCTCCACCGGGAGGTACGATCAGACCTTGACTTCCCACCGGGCGCCAGAACTCTGACTTTGGACCGAGGCGCCATCGCGGGGCTAGCAAAGGAGTTTACCTTAGAGCACCGGATCACGATCTTCGAGACAGATATGCCGGTACAACACATGTGGTCGCCGCAGAGCGGGGCGCACTATCAAGTCTTGTGGACTCGAACATTCAGGGCAACCGTCCGATGAGAGCGCACCGGCTCAACGGAAGCAGTCGCTCCGCACGGTGGCGCATAGCGCACATTTTTGTCCCATGATCCCTATTTGTACTCGCGTATCAGCTTCCCCGTTGCCCCATCCCAGAGCGCAACTGGTCTCCCGGCGCGGACTATCAAGAATCTTTCATCAATCGGGTGAAAACCCACGATGCCCTCTACCCCTTCTGTGAATCGCTTGACCTCACGACCGGATTCCGCGTCCCACAGTGAAGAACATTCTGGCGGTGGTATTGCTGCCGCGCGATTTTGCCATTTGGTAAGGAGCCGCTTCCCGTCTGCGCTGAGCAGCACCTGCGTCACCGGCGCCTGGTGTTGGAATCGCCTGATTTCCCGACCGGACGTGGTTTCCCATAACCTCGCGGTACAATCAGATGAGGCGGTAACCACGCACTTACCGTCGGCATTAAAGGACGCCTCGTGTACGTAACTCGTATGCCCAGCGAAGACCTGAACCGGTTGGCCTGTCCGCGCATCCCAAGTTCGGGCGCAGCCGCTGCTAGATGCGGTGAGGACGAGTGCGCCATCCGGGCTAAACCTAGCTGACTTGAAAAAGCCCCCGTCCGGCTCTATGGTGCAAACTCTCCTGCCACCGGTGGTGTCCCAGACACTTACCCTGTTTCCCTCGAACCCCACGATCCTGCGACTGTCCGAGCTAAAGGCACCTGGAGAGGACTTCGAAACAAGACACTCAAGAACGAAGAGCAATTGGCCCGATTCTGTTTCCCATACTCTCGCCGTCAGGTCGTCACTTCCTGTGACAATCTTTTTGCCATCCGGGCTGAATTCCACGTGGTACACATACTCCTTGTGCCCCTCAAACCGTCTGAGAATCCTGCCCGTCGCGCCTTGCCAAAGCCGCGCGGAGTTGTCGGCTTTGGTAACGCCCCACGCCACGTCTCCCCCACCCGTGAGGACGTTTTGGCCATCAGGACTGATCGCGACTGCGAGTATTGAGTTGCTGACTTGGAAACGCTGTAGCTCCCTGCCTGAGGCCATGTCCCACAAATAGGCAACCTTCCCCAAGAACCCGTCGCGCCCAATGATTAAAACTTGCCTGCCATCAAAGGCAAACTCAGGACCGAAGGTGGCTGCACAGCCGAGCTGTCCCCCTTCGCCAGGCTCAGTTCCAACCACCGCCACGATCCCAATAAGCAACATGCGCAATATCTCTTTCGATCCGCGCCAAGACGAATGCACTGCTGAGTTCATGACGGTCGGGCCTGAGCGATCAGAATCAGGGGAGTTCATCGGCAACCTTGCCTAGCTGAATTTCCACGGCGGTCTCCGCATCAGCGACCGTGTCCTGCAGTTTGATCCCTATATGCGTGTGTCCAGCCTTACTACATGCGTCTCGGCCAAGATTCCGTTGGCTCCATTCCCTGTACCACGCCACGTGGTAGGCCATAAAACCAGAAACGAAGCTGCCGAGCTGGCCGCCAGGTGGCTGGCTGGGATTTTTGAACACCGGGGCAATTTCTCCCGACGGGAAGCGCGCCTTAATCGCAGCTTCAATCGCGTCCAGCGGAAGATTACTTAACCGCTTGAGTCCGGCTGCCTGGCTACGGTCGGGTGGCTTGCCGTCGATTGTCCCCATTCCTTTATACGGAGACGGGTCATTAGTGCTTCCGCCAGCATACGGGGAATCCCAATATTCGGTTTTTAGCTGGCCATTAGGGTCAAGGTACTGTAGAGATAAGATCCACTCTTGCGGGTCTGTTTTGCGATTGGGTGCTTCCTCTTCAAGCTGCCATCTTTTGTCATTCTCTGCAGCGCGGCTGAAGCTGATTATCGCGATCGGCTTTTTGTTGCGGACCGTCACCCAGATAAAACTCGAGGTTGTGCGATAGTCAACGGTCAAACTGCCCGTCCCTTTGGACCAGTACGGCAACCCCGGGCCCTGATTGCCTATCGGGGCACTGAACGTGGGCGACATTGCCAGGACGTCATATACCGTGCCGTTCTTGTTTGTGATTGTTTGATTGGCATCGCCTCGCCACTTCCAGAGCATCCCGTGCCGGGTCGAAATCCCAACGTCCGTAGGTGGCCAATAGCCAAGCAACAGGATAAGCCGATGTGGCGTTGGGCTGGCCGCTCCCAAATTGAGAACCGTTGAAATGGACTTGGAACGCGGGCTCAAGTGTGAGGTTATCAATGTCCGCGGCTTAGTCCGTTTATGCACACCTGCTGACAGCTCGTCCTTCCGGCCCGAAGATCCAACGTATTTTGGCATACCGTGCTTCCTCTCGCATTGAGTTTTCGTCTGTTTCCTGTTGCGTCAACCTCGACTACAGTAGCGCCCAATGCTGCATTGGCAAGACCTCCTTCTTGGCAGAGGGTGCCCGCAGAAGTTTTTGGCTGGTAACTTAGGCCTCCCATTTTCTAGACTTTTCTAGCAGTCCAGAATCGTGAAAAAGCTGATCTTGAAGAATGGGTTCTCCCCGGGAGACATCGTGTTGCTCACCGCAGCGGTTCGCGATTTGCACCTGTGTTATCCCGGCCAGTTTTCCACCGACGTCCGCACGCCGTTCCCGCAGTTGTGGGAACAGAATCCTCATATCACACCTCATGGGGAGAGCGAGCCGGGAGTGGAGATTGTCGAGTGCCAGTACCCTCTTATCAACGGCAGCAATACGGCTCCGTACCACGCTCTGCACGGGTTCGCGCAGTTCTTAAACGACCGCCTCGGCCTGAAGATCAAGCCTTCCCTGTTCAAGGGAGACATTTACCTCTCCAAGGATGAAAAGGCTTGGGACTCGCAGGTCCAGGAGCTGGTTGGGGAAGCAGTTCCATTTTGGATCATTGTTGCCGGCGGAAAACATGACGTAACCATAAAGTGGTGGGAACCCGGGCGTTACCAGCAGGTTGTCGATCATTTCAGGGGAAGAATCCAATTCGTGCAGGTTGGCGCGAGCGGCCACTTCCACCCAAAGCTGAGGGGAGTAATTGATTTTCGTGGCAAAACGGATTTACGCCAGCTAGTCCGGCTGGTTCACCATGCGCAGGGCGTTCTGTGTCCGGTCACGCTGCTGATGCACCTGGCCGCCGCCGTGGAGGTGAAAGGCGGGGTGCCGAAGAACCGTCCTTGCGTCGTCGTAGCAGGCGGCCGCGAGCCTGCCCACTGGGCGGCTTACCCGCAGCATCAGTTCATTCACACGAACGGATCTTTGCTATGCTGCGACAACGGCGGCTGCTGGAAATCCAGAACGCTTCCCCTCGGAGACGGAGACGAGCGGGACCGCCCTGAGAACCTGTGCGTGGACGTGACCCGAAAGCTGCCACGCTGCATGGACATGATCCCCGCCGAGGAGGTTATTCGGCGAATCGAAGCATACTTTGACGGGGGCAGCGTCCGGTATCTTAGCCGCGCCGAGGCGAAGGCGTCGGCGCGCGCCGTCGCTCTGGGGGAGCAGAGGCGATGGGACGCGCGAAAGCTGGAGAAGGTCGCCTTTCAAAGAGCTGCCCAGCGTTTCATCGGCAATATCGGAGATTGGCCGGGCGGCTTCGGGGGCCGGGGCATTGTGATTTGCGGGGGAGGACCGACCTACTTTCCTTGCGCCTGGGTGTGCATCAAAATGCTCCGGAAGCTGGGCTGCGTTCTGCCTATCGAGCTGTGGCACCTGGGCGCGGGAGAATTCGATGCGGCGATGGAGCGCCTGGTCAAGCCTCTGGACGTTGTGTGCAGGGACGCGACCGCACCTCGCGGGGCGCATGCGCCCCGGCTGCTAAATGGCTGGAGCCTGAAACCATATGCCATCCTCCACTCGCGTTTTAAGGAGGTGCTGCTCATTGACGCCGACAATGTCCCAGTGCGCCAGCCGGATTCGCTGTTCAGGACGCGTCAGTTCAGACGGACCGGAGCCGTTTTCTGGCCCGACATTCGGCCGGGACTCCCAAAAGAGACATGGGATGTCTTCGCGACCCCGTACCGCAGAGAGCCGGAATTCGAGTCAGGCCAAATACTTGTGAACAAGCAGGTTTGTTGGAAAGCCTTATCCCTCGCCATGTGGTACAACGAGCATGCCGACTATTACTACAAGTATGTTTTAGGAGACAAGGACACGTTCCATATGGCCTTCAGAAAGCTGGCGTCTCCTTTTTCTCTGGTACCAGCGCCGGTAGAGCAGCTGCAAGCCACGATGTGCCAGCACGATTTTGAGGGCCGGCGGATATTCCAGCATCGGAATCTCGCCAAGTGGGACCTTGACGGCGAAAACAGCCGAATCTCCGGCTTCCTTTTCGAGAAAGATTGCCTTGGCTTTCTCAAGGAACTCCGACTGAAGTGGAATGGCGAGATCAGCGGCGTAGCCAAATGTGGCGCTTTGGTGCTTCCCCCCGCCGCAGCGCCCCGCAAACCAGCCGCCCGCAGCAAACTGAGAAAGGGACTGCACGAAGAGGCCAGGCAAATCGTCTTCCGCGCTCCCATGAATGCCTACACGGGTTATGGCTTGCACGCGTGCCAGATTGCCGCAGACCTGGAAGCCCACGGGTACGCGGTCGCCATAAGGCCCACAGCCATCAGTGAAAAGTTCGCAAAGCTTCCCCAGGACTTGAAAAGGAAGTTTGTCCGCCGGGAGCAGGCCCACAACTGGGAACTTCTGTTGCATCCCCCTAACTTCTGCCCTACGGCCGGCAAAAAGACTGTGTTCTTCACGATGTGGGAGGCGACGCGGCTGCCGCCCGAATGGGTGGGCTTCTTAAACGGGGCTGAATGTGTCGTCGTGCCGTGCCAATGGAATGCCTCCTGCTTTAGCGCCAGCGGCGTGAACCGGCCCATTAAGGTCGTGCCGCTCGGCATCAAGAGCGAGATCTTCAGATTCATGCCCATGAACATGCGTGGCCCTTGCGTCTTTGGCGCGGCGGGCAGGATGGCCGGCGGCGGCGAGCGCAAAGGATTAGATGAGATGATCGAGCTTTTCCGAGAAGCTTTCCCCACCGAGAAGGACGTGCGGTTGCGAATAAAGTGCTTTCCAGATTGCGGCGTTCCGTCCGCCAGCGACCCCCGCGTTGATGTTATAGCGGATTACCTGCCGGAGAGGTACCTTGCGAAGTGGTACGCCAGCTTGACGTGCTTCATTTCGATCTCGCGTTCCGAGGGCTGGGGACTCATGCCTCACCAGGCGATGGCCGTTGGACGGCCTTGTATCGCCATGAGGTTTGGCGGACACGCGGAGTTCTTCCATGAATCGGCAGGTTACTGCGTGAATTGGACGCTCGCGCCCGCACAGTACAATTATACCGGCGGCGGGCACTGGGCGGAGCCAGATAAGGACCACGTGATTGAGCTTATGCGGCATGTTTGCGGGAGGCGCGGCGAAGCGCGCGCTTTCGGCGCGACGGCGGCCGCCTCTGTATCCAAGCTCACCTGGCAGCGGTCCAATCAAGAGTTGCTGGCCGTCCTGCGGGAGGTCGGGATGGTGAGATGAGCTCGGGACTGAAACAGTCCCTGCCCTGAGCAACGCTTGAATGCGATTGACACGCCATCGCGGCGACATAGACTTTGCGGCAGTGGCCCTTTGCGCCGGTGGCATGCTCAGACTGGGTTTGCCTGAAACCCAACGTTGCCGAGCAGGACTTAGTGATAGTATCATGAATGTTAAGAAGCACTTCGACCAGCTTGGTATCTCGCTGAGGTGGAACCAAGCTAAGATGCGGTACGAATTGCGAGGTACAGTTCAGAGGAATTGAACCGAGTACCACCAGAAACATCATGAAAACCCTCACACTCGTCGTCAAGGATCGCCTCCATTACCTGAAGCGGGTGATTGAATCACTCAAAACGAACAATTTGGAAGGTTACAAGCTGTTCATTGGCGTAGAGCCCGGCGATGAGCAGGTGGCGGAATATTGCCAGGGCCTGGACTTCATGCCAACCAACGTCGTAATCAATCCGCACAGGCTGGGGGTAAAATGGAATCCCTTCGAGACCATTTCCCGCGCGTTCGACTCCGGCAGCTTGCTCAACGTTGCGCTTGAGGATGACGTAATTCTGGCCCCGGACGCTTTGGACCTGGTGAACTACTTCTACGGTCTCGAGAGCGAGTCTTTCTTCTGTCTAGGGCTGTTCAATTACCACAGCAACCCTCAGCTTCCTGGCCTGCTCGAACTGTCCGGCCATTTCGCGCCGCTGGGCTGGGCAGCTACCCGGAAGCGCTGGCTCGAATTGCTCAAGCCGAACTGGCCAGCCGACGATCGGGGATGGGACTTCGCCTTCAACCGCGCGCTGGACAGCAACCGCAAGCTCAAGGTTCTGCAACCAAAGTGGTCCCGCTCCACCCACATCGGCCGCGAAGGCGGCACACACTGCACCCCGGACTATCACGATAAAACTTTCGGGCATCTCTCGATCAGCGACGGAACCACCCGAAGTTACGTTGTTTACGGGCTGGGGCCTCGACCTCATTGCCCGCCGCGGAAGGTCACGTCAGGCTTGTCCCTAAGCGTGATCATGCCCTACTACAAGAAGTTTTCGGATTTCCGGCAGGTGCTGCCGCTCAACTACCGGTTCCTGAACAAGCGCCACATCGAAGTGATCTTATGCTTGGATGAGGATAGCGAGCAGCGGCAAGTTCTTGAGCTAACAGCGCAATACAAGGACATCCAGTGGAGAGTGATCGCCTGCCACGAGACACATGCTTGGCGGCCTCCATGCAAGGCCATCAATGTCGGGATAAGGCACGCCCAGGGAGAGCATATTCTTATTCTGTCCCCCGAAAGCGCCTTTGTGAATGACGTCCCCTCGCAGGTACTGTCCCATCTTGAAACCTTTCCAGAGTCCGCCATTTGCGGGCGCCTGAACCACAGCACCTTCGACCAACTGGCCGATTGCAGAGACGTTTACCAGGCAATGGTTCGCTACCAATACAGGCTAAGCCCCGGCCGAGACGGCTTCGAGGTGCCTCAGTTCTATGGGTCGGTGGCGGTTTCGCGGCAGAAGGCCGTCGAGATTGGCGGCTACGATGAATGTTTGGCGAAATGGGGCGGCGATGATGATAACTTCCGTGCGCGCCTGCAGTTGGCGGGAGTCAGCATCCTCAAGACCGCGGACGTCAACATCGTGCATCTGGGCGCTTCGCCCCGGCAGCCTGGGTGGGCGCCGCTCTTGAAAAAGGACGAAGACCGCATTGTTCGTCCCGCGCATTTGCGTTGCCCACAGTGCTCCGGGACTTGGGGCACTGCCTTTGATGATATAGTCACCGATTACGGGAAGGCGTCCGCTGCCGCGCCCAGCGTGATCAGATCGACAAACGGGGTCCCCAAGCACTTGAATGGGGATGAACAAGCCTATCAAGACCTTGATGTTCTCCACCTGGGGTACCATATCCGCACCCGCCACAGCATCGGGAAGATAATCGAAAACATCATTTGGAGTTGCAAGGGCCTTCGCCAAAACTGGCTCTCATTTAGCCCAGGCAAGACCACAACAGGTTTTAACGAGGATTTGGTTCTCGCTTTCATAAACCAGGTAAGGCCCAAAATCCTTCACTTGCATTTCTCCAGCGTTTTCGAGAAGGCCTGGTTTCGGCAACTTGCTTACCGGCCGGCAATCGTATGCACGGTTCATGGAACAGTCACGAACCCGTACCGGGAATTTGTTGATCTTCTGATCTGCATCCACCAGCCGTGCTACGATAAAAACACCGGCGAAAGGGTAATCATTGAAAGCTCGCCGCTGTTGGACAAAGGGGACATCGCGCACACCCTCGACAACAATCATCAGGTTTCCCTCGCTGCGCGCTTCGCCCCCTACTGCATGAGTGAGGACACGGTCCGCCTCTACGGAAGCCTCAAAGGTGAGGTATTCATGTACGGCTATTCGGACTGCAATTCCGCCGCCAGAGACGTTCGGCGATGGAGCAGTCCGTTCAGCAATATTCATCTTGTTCCTTGGAACAACTTCGTCGAGAAGGAGATCGTGAAGCACTCGATCTATGCCTTCATTCCGCCGGTATTCAATTCTCACCTTTGTTACGGGATGAATGTGATGGAGGCCGTAGCGCTCGGCATACCCACAGTGGCCGTGCCGAGGGCCTCCCGGCGCGAGTACGTGGTTGACGGCTACAATGGCTTCGTCGCGAGGTCCCGGGAGGAGTTCGTAGAAAAAGGGAACCTCCTGCTTTCGGACGATCGGCTGTACGCCACGATGAAGAAGAACGCGCTGGCGCATGCGGCGGCGCTGCCCAACCCCATGCCGCTGGAGTACGAGGCGGTTTACCGCAGGTTCCTTGGCGGCTGATGCAAGAACCGGCAGCAAAAATAGCCGGCCTGATGGCGGTGAAGAACTATTCCGATGCGTGCTCGGCCTTCTCCACCCTGAGGGCGCTTTCGGATTTCACGATTATTCTGGACGATAATTCAGACCGACAGTTTCCTTATCGAGAAGAGTGTGGTGAGTATCTCAACCTGCGCCGCAGAGGCCTATGGAACGACCTGGGCAATAAGCTCACGCTGCTTCAGCGGGCGTACGTGAACGGATGCACCTGGGTGGTTTGCATGGACGATGACATCCTGTTCTCCCACAATTTTCAGACCAAGGCGGATGTGTTGAAATTGATCGGAGAGGCGGAGGCGTCCGGCAGAGACACGTGCCTTTTCCTGCTGCGGGACCTCTGGGATTCCAGCGAGAGCTTCCGGTGCGATGGGGTTTGGGGCGCCAAACACTTCATGGTCTTGCGCAAGAACTGGTTTTTCTACGAAGATATCACACTGCCAAGAGCAGGCCTGAAGCGCCTCCACAGAGAGGTCTATCCTGCGGGCTTCGCGGCGCGTCCAGGTTCAAATCGGCTCGTGTGCCCGCAGTACTGCGCCTATCACACGGGATGCATATCGAGCGAGAGAAGAATCGAGCGGGTCAGGAAGTACAGTGTCGAAGACCCAAATAACGAGCACCAGGCCGACTACACCTACATGCTCGAAACCGAGCAACTCTCGCTTGCACCCGTGCCCGAGGACGATCTCCGACTAATTCGCCAGAAGCTGCGGCTGGGTAAGGGCGGGAGCGTTTAATCGTTCACCTTCTCCGGCTCGGATCTTATTAGAGCGGCGGCTTGCAGCTTTTCCGCCTTCCGCCGGTCCGTTCCATAAGCTGCCGAAGGCGAAATACCCTCCCCGCAAGTGTGCCGCGATACCGAAGCCGCCGCAAGATGCGCCGCTCTGACGCAACCAGTCGCCTTTGGGGAAAACCCCCGTGTGTCCGCCTGCCCCCGGGCCTGCCTCCTCACGCGCCTCTCTTCGCCGCCGTCCCTCCAAACGCCGCCGAGCTTCTAGCCCGGGCCGGGCAGACCACCGCCCAAGGCGCCTCGATACTCGCGCCGTGTCCGGTGTCTCCGAGCCTCTGACCCGGCCCTGGGCCAATTCCCGTTACCACTTCGCCCAAACCTTGAGCAACCGCTCCCTCAGCGCCACCGGCCTAACTATCGCGATCAGCTCGCGCATTTCCTCTTTGGCTGTCTTGTGCCCATTGGTCAGCAGCTTCGGCATGGCCGAGTGCAGCGCCTGGCGGAAGTCTTCCCGGCCCGGTTGGAAATAGTGCTTCAGCACAATGTCGGTGGTCGCGTGCCCCGTCACCTTCTGCACCAGCTCCAGCGGAACCCCGGCCGTCAGCGCCAGCGTGACCCAGGTCACCCGGAAGCTGTGAAAATCCCGCACGCTGGCTCGGCGCACGCCGCCCGGGCGCCTTACCCGAAGCAGGCTGGCATCCGACCTCAGCGCCGCTACGAAACTGCAACCCCCAGTCCGCCCGCGCACAATCCGGCACCCCGCGGCGGCCTCGACCTCGTTCAGATACGCCCCCGCCGACGCCTTGCACACACCCGCTGCCAGCGCCGCCTTGGCCGCCGATTTCCCATCCATATAGGCCTCGAACACCGCCAGCATGTGCCGCGTCTTGACCGAGTTCGGCAAACTCGCGATGAACTCCCGCCCCCGCCGACGCGCCTCGTCCTCCGACACCTCAGGCAGGACCTCCCCGACCGGGGCAGGGCCGCCAAACCCGCCCAGCGCCAACGCCAGGGCCTTTTTGACCCGCCACGTAATCCCGTCCGAATTCTCCCGATACATCGCCGCCTGCTTGGGAAAAACGTACCCGTCCAGCCGCTGTCCCTGGCCCTCTGTCCCTTGTACTCCGTCACGAGCTTTCACCTCTCCGGCCCCCAGTCTCCGGCCTGCAGCGCTTGCCAGCGCCGCCAACTCCTCATACAGCAGCGGAAAGATGGGAATGCCCACCGTCTGGCCCGTCTTGGCCGTCTTGACCGTAATGAACCGCCGTTCCAGGTCCACGTCTTTCCACTTGAGCAGGCAGCAATCGCCCCGGCGCAACGCCGTGCACATCCCCGTCACAATGATAGGCCGGATGAAATTGTCGTCCCTCACCGTGTCCAGAATCGCCTTCATCTCCTCCGGCGTGAACGGCTTTCGGAAAACCGTCTCCTCCGCCTTCGTCGTCGCGCCCGAGAACGGGTTTAGCGCGCCGTCCGGCAGGAGCACCCGGCACGCCGACCGCAGCAGCATTACCGTGCCATTCCATGTCTTGGCCGCAATTCCGCGCTCCGCCTCCGCATCCATGAAAGCCCGCCCCAGGCTTCGCGTCACTTCACTCAGTTCCTGGCACTTCGGGTTCCGCGCCCGCACAAACTCCACGAACCGCCCCAGGATGGCCCGGGACTGTCGCACGTAATACTTGGACGGCTCGCGCTTGCGTGGCAGCCGGGTCCATTCCTCCTGCACTTCACTGAGCCTCACCGACTTCACCTTCTCGCCCGTCTTCATTTCGTAAAGTCGCTCGACCAGGTGAGCCGAGCCCCGTTTCGACCTGGCCTCCTCCACGATCTGATCCAGCTTCGCCTGCGCGGCCACGCGGGAGCATTCAAAATCCATGTCTCCCTTTTCCTTGAGTGACAGGGATGCCGGCGCGTTTCCCTGAACCTTCACACCGAGGCAAATGACGTAGCGTCGGCCGCCAATTTCGTAGCGAGCGTACCAAGAATCGCGTGGCCGGCCGTCCCGTTGTTTTCTGAGTTCGAGTGGCATAAGTGGTGTTCTGTTTTGGTTTTGCGCCGTGCTGCGACCCATCGCTCCACGTTGCGCTTTCCGTCCAACATAATCCCACACATCCGCCCACACATCAACAACAAAATGCCATTTTCCCTGATTATTTCAGCATAATCGCGCATTACCTTCCGGTTGCGAACTTGACGGTAGCCATGATACAGCCCACCCAACGCCAGGGCGAGGATGCTGCCGATGCCCGGCAGGAACGTGTTGGTGACAGACCCAACCGCCTCGATTGCCGCGACCGCCTCCGGCTTGGCGACCAGATTAGTAACCGGGACCTGCACAACGTTCGTGTAGAAGACCGGCACGAAGTTGGTCACTATGGCCGTGACCAGGTTCGTCGCCACCGGCTCCCGCGTCGCATAGCCAGACACAGTCCCCGAGACGGCGTTCGTCACGTACACGACGCTCGTCCGCTCCACAACCTGCGGCACCAGGTTCGTGACAACCACCGTGTTCGTCACCACCTCCACCACCGGCTGGTTGGTCCAAGTGACTTCTTTCTTGTACGCCCGGTCTAGCGTCGAGCAACCACTTAGACCGCTGACCGCCACCAATGCCGCAACAACCATTACGGCCGCGCCCAACCACACACGAGCGCATCTTGCCACTACCACCGGGTTTTAGGTGCTCCCCCAGAGTTCGTCCCAGTGATTATTTCGTCGCGCCTCGTCCAAGGCACTCAGATTGCGAAAGCCAGTCTGCGTCCAGGACTGGCCCGG
>Ga0209201_1001160_pt1 | contig 32089 bp, 20 predicted proteins | sample AD_UKC055_MetaG_FD_184411 | JGI IMG/M metagenome (GOLD analysis project Ga0209201, IMG submission 184411) | Active sludge microbial communities of municipal wastewater-treating anaerobic digesters from USA - AD_UKC055_MetaG (SPAdes) (version 2) | ecosystem: Engineered > Bioreactor > Anaerobic >... | reverse complement strand
GGAGATCCAATAAGTCATATTTTCGGACATAATTATGAAGCCTGGGCTACCGAGTTCCCCGATGTTGTTTATGTTGACAGGGCATCGGAGAAACATGGAAGGACTCTGATCAGGCCAACAAAAACAGATCTGATATTCTATTCGGATAAATCACAGTCTGATAAATTGTATGATATTATTGAGTCTGCCGATTACCTTATTAATATAGCTAATCTGAAACCTCACGGCCGGGCAGGCATTTCCCTGACTGCAAAGAACCATTTTGGTTCTCAGGCAAGACCTTCGGCAGCACATCTTCATCATTCTCTTATAGCGCCGGTTTCACTGGGCAATACTTCAAACAGCGGTTATGGGAAGTACAGGGTGCTGGTAGATTTAATGGGAAGCCGTTATCTCGGTGGTAATACTCTGCTTTTTGTTGTTGACGGATTATACGGAGGAGGCTCAAACGAAACAAAGGTACCGGTTAAGTATTTCATGCCACCCTTTAACAACGACTGGTCGAATTCAATTTTCATGTCACAGGACCAGGTTGCCCTTGAATCCGTATGTTATGATTTTCTGAGGTCTGAATGGAACGGGATGTACAAGCACAATGATGCTAACAATGATTATGAATCCATACCCGGTGTTAACGGAGTGGATGATTACCTTCATCAGGCTGCGGATCCTTCAGCATGGCCCAAAAATATAAGTTATGATCCCGACAAATCCGGGAAACCTCTTGGAAGCCTGGGGATACATGAACACTGGAATGATCCGGTTAGAAAACAGTACTCCCGCAATCTCGGATTATCCTACGGCATAGAGCTGATTGCTGTTCCCGACACACTTGTCAGATCTTTAAAACAGGCTGCATCTGCCGTATCAGCCGGGAAAGGGAGTGTGAACACCAGGACTTTTGATTCGGGATTCACTGCAAAGAATTTCCATTCTGTTGTGGTTGATGATGAAGATGTGAAATGGTTCCTTACGGATGCGGGAATTGCCAGTTTTAATGGCAATAAGTGGCAGCTTCACAACAGGAACAGGAAAGTCCCTGCCAAAGGTCTGGAAGATATGGCTTTCGATATTTCTTCTTATGGAAAGGAACTCTGGCTGGCTTCACCATTTGGAGCTACCGTGGTTACCCTTCCGGTCGACGCCAGATCGGGAGCAACAACATATTACAAGGGAAACTCAAAAATATTGAGTGATACAGTGGTTGCTGTTGCAGTAGGGAAAGGAGCTCTCAGATGGTTCGGTACAAACAAGGGCGTTTCGGCATTCCTTGACAATAAATGGCTTACTTACTCATATCAGAGACAATATCCCGAATCTCTGTTCCAGGACTTTCCAATAACGGCGATGGCAACCACACCGGGCGGAGATTCACTTTATGTCGCCACAAAAGGAGCAGGAGTTGCCAGGGTATTCAGGGATAAGGTCGATGCTATTTCAGGTGCATCGGAATATGCAATATGGGGTCCGATAGAGATGCCTTCAGATAATGTATACAGCATCTGTATCACTCCCGACGGAACTCAATGGTTCGGTACCGACATGGGTATTGCCCGCCATACAGGCAGCCAGACTTTGGAAAACTGGACAATCTTCACAACCGAAAACGGGCTTGTTGACAATTTTGTCCAGTGTATCGCATATGACAATGAGGGTTCATTATGGTTCGGGACAAAAGGCGGGATCTCAGTGCTTAAAGGAGAGGAATGGAAATCCTTTACAACAGAGAACGGACTGATAAGTAATAATATCCAGTGCATTACAGTCGATAAGGAAGGAGTGATCTGGTGCGGTACCGAAAACGGGGTAATATCCTTTAAAAACGGAAGTATAACGAATTACAAATGAATACCTTTAAATTATCCTGGAATTCTATGGCTTATTAAGAAAACTTATCTTAAATTGTGTAAATAATTTCAACCCTTCATAATTATGTTCAATTAACTAACTAAATTCTAAACCCTTATGAGAAAAATCGCAATCATGTCTGTACTCCTGTTACTTATGGGTGTACAGGTTGTTTTTGCACAGAGATCTGTGACAGGGACCGTTATCAGCTCAGCTGATAACCTTCCTCTGCCGGGTGTATCTGTTGTTGTAAGAGGTACGACAACAGGGACTACCACGGGAGTTGACGGTAAATATGCCATTCAGGTCCCGAATAATCAGGCTGTGCTGATCTTTTCCTTTGTAGGTTTTGCCACACAGGAAATTACTGTCGGAGATCAGAGTACTCTTAATGTAACTCTTACCGAAAGTATTACACAGATGGAAGAAGTTGTTGTTACCGCTCTCGGTATTAAACGACAGACTAAGGCATTAAGTTATTCTGCCGCTGAGGTCCGTGGTGATGATGTGCAGAAAGTCCCGGAAATAAACCTGATGAATACTCTTCAGGGGAAGATAGCCGGTGTTGATATAAACATTGCGGGTACCGGAGCAGCAGGATCATCAAGGGTTACCATCAGGGGTAACACATCCATAAGCCGCGACAACAATCCTCTTTATGTAGTTGACGGCGTTCCCATCACAAGAGCATCTTCAAGTTATGGAGGAAGGGACCTCGGTGATGCACTTACCACCATTAATCCGAATGATATCGAGACAATGAGCATACTCAAGGGCGCTGCAGCAACCGCACTTTATGGTTCAAGGGCATCAAACGGTGTAATTCTTATTACAACAAAGAGCGGGACAGGCCAGAGAGGACTTGGGATCAGCTATAACGGATCATTCGGTTTTGAGAATCTGGTCGATCCTTACCGGAACCGCCAGACATTATATGGTAACTCAGGGATGAACGGCGACAACAGCGATACCTATCCTTCAACATGGAACCAGGAGGTACATCGCCAGTGGGGACCAAAATATGACGGAAGAGACCTGGGTATAAATTTTAACGATAATCCGGACATACCCATGACCTTCGGTTTTCGCGAAAACCACTGGAAAGAATTCATGCGTACTGGTTCAACCATTACAAATGATATATCCTTTACAGGTGGAGGCCAGAATCAGAGATTCCGGGCATCAATTTCGGATATGAGATATGTTTCACCTGTACCCAATTCGACAATGAACCGTCAGACGGCAAGTATTTCGATAAACAGCAAATTCGGTAAGAAAATCACTCTTGAAGCAAGGGCAAACTATTCAACCTCAAAAAGCAAGAACAGGCCATACCCGTCAAGGTATATCCAGATGCTTTCACTGATACCCAATTCATGGGATATAACATGGCTTAAAGGTGATACTGATAAATGGGGCGCAAAACCTGACGGCTGGATGCTTCCTTTCAGTACAAATGACTATTATCAGAACCCTTACTGGTCAGCCTATCAGGATTCCCAGAACGACGAAAGGGACCGTATAACGGCCAATGCCAATTTGCGTTATGATATAACCGACTGGTTGTTCCTGAATGGAAGGATCGGTACCGAGAAGGGAGTTCTTAAAGTGACCAATATTGATGCTTACGGATTCCTTCGCGGAAATGTGGCCGGTACAGGAGCAGTTACTGAATATACGACCAACGAGAACCAGCTGAACGCTGAATATTCTCTGAACGTAAATAAAGCATTTGGCAGTTTTAATATTATTGCCATGTTTGGAGGAAGTTCAACAAGAAGCGCTTATAACCGTGACGGAATAAGAGGAGATCAGCTGCTGATCCCGTTCTACCATGTAATCACAAATGCCGGGCAGCTTTATACAGATGTTTCGAACAGCAAATCCGGGATCAATTCATTATATGGAAGCGCCGAAGCTTCATATAAAGATCTTGTATATCTGACCGTTACAGGCAGAAATGACTGGTTCTCCACCCTGGCACCCGAAAATAACAGCATCTTTTATCCAAGTGTCGGGATAAGTTATCTGCTCCATAATCAGATCAGCTTACCGGAATGGTGGTCTTTCGCCAAACTAAGAGCCTCCTATGCAGAGGTTGGAGGTGGTTCAAGTGCTTATGCAACAAAGATAGGTTATAATTTCGATGCCACCGGATATATGAACACCCCCCTGGTTAGTCTGCCTAACGGAATTGCCAATCCCAATCTGCTTCCATATGAAACCAGTGAATGGGAAGTGGGGGCCGATTTCCGTTTCTTCCAGAACAGGATCGGTATCGATTATGCATATTATAGTAAGAAAACCACCAATGATATTGTAGGTGTTACGCTTCCGCAATCTTCAGGCTATACAAGCGCAACAGTCAACCTTGGAGCCATCGCTAATAAAGGACATGAACTGATGTTAACCCTTATACCGGTAACCGGAAAGGTCAATCTGGAATTTAATCTGGCTTACTCCTATAACATGGGCGAGATCCTCGATCTTGGAGGTGTTTCTGAAGTAAGCGCAGGTAGTGTTGGCATCGGGGGAGGTATTGATGTCAAGCAGATAGTGGGTGAACGGCCTTATGCTATGTTTGGCTATACGCAGAAGAAAATTGACGGCAAACCCGTATGGGAAAGATGGACATTCAATTATGCCGGACAGGCACACCAGTCATGGCGCCCGGCACGTGATCCGCAGAAAACGCTTCTCGGTTACGGAACCCATCCGAATTCGGCCAGCCTGACTACCACTCTGAAATGGAAAGGATTATCCGTCTCTGCTGTTATTGACGGTAAGTGGGGCGCTACTGTGGCATTCGAGGCAGAACAGGAAATGGTTGAAAGAGGAATGGCAACATCAACACTCCCGGGCAGAGATGGTTCTCTCTTCCTCGAAGGAGTATATAATTCCGGCACTTCTTCCGAACCGGTATGGTCTGATGTTTCAACAGCACCCGGATATACAATTAACGCCAACCCGGCAAACAACCTGCCAAATCCGGTTACGGTTGCAGGAAACGAGATACCCTATCACGTAAAACACTTTGAGAACTATTACAGGGAGGGATTTACTAAGCGTGTTTGTCAAATGGTAGTATTCGATGCCGATTATGCAAAATTCCGCCAGGTTACAATAGGTTACAACATACCCAAGAACATTTATAAGAACTTACCTGTTCAGAACCTGAACGTATCAGTTGTCGGAAGAAACCTGTTCGACATTATTAACCATCTGCCTAACGGTGACCCTGCTACAGGAGGAGCAACAGGTATAAATAACCGTGCACTGCCTTCAACCAGGTCATTTACGCTAAACATCAATGCTAATTTCTAAAATGATATCCAATGAAAAGTAACATATTCTATAGATTTTTACTCGCCGTATTAATCCTGATCGGCGGATATGCATGCGATACAGACAATCTCATTGACCTGGATGATCCCAAATATATGCTTACTCCTGACAATGCAGATATGTCAATGTTATTCACCAACATCCTTATCAGCCATGGTCGTGGATCCACAGGCGGTAACCCTGCCAGACTGGAGGGAGGTTATTGTAAATATTATGCTACATATTCAAACCTCATGCTCTTCGGTGGTCTCTATCAGTTCGATCAGGGATTGAATGACAACCCCTGGGGAGTTTATACCGGAGCACTTAAAATGTCAATTGCTCTTGAAGATTTTCTTGTAAAAAAGGATGATCCCAACCAGGTTAACAACCTTGCCATGACCAGGATCATGAAAGTTGCTGTTATTCAAAGACTCACAGATTTCTACGGCGATGTTCCGATAACTGAAGCAGGGCAGGCATATATAAGCAACAATATGAAACCGGGCTATGACAGGCAGGCCGACATTTATAAATATATGCTCCAGACCCTTGATCAGGCTTTGACATCTTTCTCTACCGATGCAACTGTTGTTTCTCTGACATGGAAGGGCAATGCAGATCCAAAAAAAGCCCGTGACATTGTTTATAACGGAAACATAGACAAGTGGAAGAAATACGGGTATTCACTTATGCTGAGAATAGCTATGAGGGCTTCGGATGCTGATGCCGCTATGGCAAAAACTTATGCTGAAAAAGCCATTGCAGGTGGCGTGATCACTAATAATGCTGATAACTGGACCCTTCAGACAAAAGACGGGATGAACAGTGAAAAGAGCCCTTATAGTTCATTCTTTGAAGGCTCACCTTCCGGCGATCCGGAACGTTATATGAAGCTGGGCGAATATTTTGTTGATTTCCTTAAAGCTAAAGCCGATCCCCGCAGGAAAGTCATTTTCGGAGGGCGTCTGAACAATACAATAACTGCCGTTACTGCATCAAACATGCAGACTTACTGGAGAGATGAATCCAAATGGGATTGGGATCTGAGCCAGGCAAAAGGTATGGTGCATGGTACAAATGCAAATCCCTCCCCCACTCTTGCTGCATATCACTGGACATACACAAGTCCCAATCCTTTCCTGTTCACAATGGATCAGCCGCTTTCTATTCTCACAGCTTCAGAAATGAATTACCTGATAGCAGAAGCAGCACTCAACAGCTGGACGACAGGAACGACAGCAACAGCCGCCTATGAAGCCGCAATAACAGCAAGCATGAACTTTATGAGCTCCTTCTCGGGATTACTTCCCACACAGAAAATTGAAAGCTCTGAGATCACAGATTATATTGCTGCCAATCCTCTGGGTACGGGAGATGCTGCAAAGCAAAGACTGGCTGAAGAAATGTGGGTTTCAATGTATATGAATCCTACTGAAGCATGGTCAAATGTCCGTAGAATGAATCTGAACCTTCCTTCAAACTCAGCAACCGCCCAGATGCCTACCAGATATGCTTACCCTGAAAACGAGAGGTCTAACAATCTCGATAAACTCAATGCAGCTATTACTGCACAGGGTTGGTCAACCTCTATGACCAGGGAAGAAGAGATCTCAAAGAAGCTATGGTGGGATAAGAATTAATCCGGCTTCCGGCTTCCGGGCATTGCCAGCCGGATCCGCCAACTGGCGGAGAAGGCTGGTTCCGGGTTCAAAGTTCCGGATTCAATGTTTCGGGTTTCAGGTTCCGGGTTCAAAGTTCCAAGTCCCAGGTTCAAAGTTTCTAAAAATACGGAACCTGAAACCTGAAACCCGGAACCTGAAACCTGAAACCCGGAACCTGAACTTATAAGTTTGGTAACAAAGTATAAATTCGTAAAAATTAAACCGGATAACAGCAACGTAATATGAATAAAAAAACTATAGCACTCTTATTCTCATTTCTGGTAACTATTCTCATTTATGGCCAGAATGTAGGGTCATCTCCTGAATATATTAAAGCAATCACAGCCGACTGGAAAGGAGAAAGGTTCCCTGACGGAAGGCCTAAGGTTTCTGATGCAATTCTCGAGAGATTAAAAAATATCTCCATGGAGGAAGCATGGGGTGTCCTTCGCGGTAAAGGATATCAGAACCAGTTCGAAAGCGACTGGATTATAATCAATCCTGATGAACCCATGACCGGACGGGTGGTCACTGCACAATATATGCCGCTCAGACCGGACCTTGAAAAATATATTAAAGCTCAGGGCAAAACGGAAGGACGCGCACAGCAGGGAGGTACAAATTCCTGGCCCATCGACGTACTCGTTGAAGGTGATGTTTATGTCGCCGACAGTTACGGAAAAATAATAGATGGGACCCTGATCGGGGATAATCTTGGAAACTCTATTTATTCAAAATCCAAACGTGGTGTTATCTTTAACGGATCGGTAAGGGACCTTGAAGGATTGTCAGAAATAAAGGGATTCAATGGCTGGATCAGAGGTCAGGATCCGTCATACATAACCCAGATGAGTTTAGTTTCAATAAATGCACCTGTGAGAATTGGCAGAGCAATAGTATTACCGGGCGATGTGGTTTTAGCCAAGAAGTTTGGAGTTATATTCATTCCTGCTTACCTTGTGGAAGATCTTGTCATCACTTCGGAAGTTACCGCACTGAGGGATGAATTCGGCCATCTCCGTCTGAAAGAGGGTAAATATAAACCCGGCCAGATTGATAGCCAGTGGTCAGAAGAGATAAGAAAAGACTTTATGAACTGGCTGAATAATTATCCCGGGAAACTTCCGATGACAAAGGCTGAGCTGGACAACTATTTCAAGGAAAGGCACTGGTGATGGTGCAGGGCGCAGAGCTCAGAGCGTAGGGCGCAGAGCGGGGAGCGAAGGGCTAAGAGCGCAGGTTGGCAGCCGGGGAGCCGGAAGCCCAAAGCCGGGGGCCGGTAGTAGGAAGCCGGGTGCCGGTAGCCGGAAGCCGGGTGCCGTAAACAAAAACTAATTAAATGTGAAACAATAAATCTATATGCAGATGAAACAAATAATAGAGAAACTGAAAGAAGAGAACAAAAAGCTTGAGATGGCTGAAGCTAAGGCCATTCATGCAGAGATAGATAATCCGGCAACAAGTAACAGCCGGCGGAATTTCCTTAAGAAAACCGCACTCGGAGGTATTGCTCTGGGAGGATTAATGTCCTTATCCTTAGAGGATACAATTGCCCAGACCACCCAGAAGGTCAGCAGGGCATCCAGCCCGTCGGATCTTAAAATAACTGATATGCGTTATGCAACTATAATGAATAAGCATATTATAAGGATCGATACCAACCAGGGTATTTACGGACTGGGCGAAGTAAGGGACGGCGCCGATGTAAGGTATGCTCTTTTCCTGAAAAGCAGGATACTGGGACTTAATCCCTGTAATGTTGAAATGATCTTCAAGATCATAAGGCAGTTCGGATACCATGGCCGTCAGGGCGGAGGGGTTTGCGCAGTTGAAATGGCTCTCTGGGATCTGACAGGAAAAGCCTACAATGTACCTGCATGGCAGCTGCTGGGAGGAAGATATCGTGATAAAATCAGGATGTATGCCGATACTCCCGGTGCAGACGATCCGGTAAAATTTGCTGAAGTGATGAAACTGAGAGTTCAGGAACAGGGATTTACCTGGCTCAAAATGGACCTGGGCATACACGTAGTAGCTAAAATACCTGATGCTATTGTAAACTCAAAATTCTGGGATGGTGCTGTAGGCCAGTATGATCTCAGAACGTATATGGGCTACGGAAATACCCTGCATCCTTTCACTCAGGTACAGATAACTGATAAAGGTCTTGCCGGACTGGCAGAATATGTAGAGAAAGTAAGGGATGGTGTTGGTTATGAGATACCTCTTTGTGCCGACCATTTCGGGCATTTTGATGTAAATAATTCAATCCGTTTCGGAAGGGCTATGGAGAAATACAGGCTTGCATGGCTTGAGGATATGGTTCCCTGGTTTGATGTCGTAAATAATAAAGTCCTTTCGGATGCTCTTGAAACACCAATCCTTACCGGTGAAGATATCTACTGCCTCAGGGATGGATTCAAGCCATTGATTGATGCAAGAGCTGTTGATATTATTCATCCTGATATCGGAACTTCAGGTGGATTGCTTGAAACAAAAAGGATCGGAGATTATGCTGAAGAAAACCATGTGGCTATGGCAATGCATATGGCTGGATCTCCTGTCTGTCTGATGGCAAGTGTACATTGTGCTGCAGCAACCCAGAATTTCCTGGCACTGGAACATCACAGTGTTGATACACCATATTATAATAACCTTGTCAAAATGACCGGATCCAAACCAATGTTTGAAAATGGTTTTGTATATGTCCCTCTTGATGCACCCGGCCTGGGTATTGAGCTTAACGAGGAAGAATGCAAAAAGCATATGCCTAAGGGAGCGGGATGGTTTGAACCGACACCTGACTGGGATCAGAAGAGGTCACATGACAGGTTATGGAGCTGATAAAATTACTTAGATAAGTGGCATACTGTAGATTTTAATTAACCGCAAAGAGCTCAAAGGATTACGCAAAGGACGCAAAGTTAAATGGCTGCTATTTAACTATTTGCGTCCTTTGCGAAAATTCTTTGCGCCTTTTGCGGTTATTTTTTTAAACAACCCTGTATTAATCCTATAATTATCATACAATGAAAAGAATCCTGTTACTTATGTTTGTATTTTCACTTTTTGCTGCCAATGTTATCTGTCAGATATCATTGGATTTATCACCGGAGCAGAAGCTGAAGATGCTGAAAGAGAGGGTCACTGACAATCTGAATAATAACATTCTCTCTTACTGGTCAGCCAAAATGCCCGATGAGGTCAACGGAGGTTTTTACGGCCGGATTGACAGGAATAACCGTGTTATCCCTGATGCCGGAAAAGGAGGAATCTTAAATGCAAGGATACTCTGGACCTATTCGGCAGCATACAGGGTTACAAAAAATCCGGAATATTTCAAACTTGCAACGCGGGCTAAAGAATACGTCCTGGCTCATTTCATCGACAAGGAATATGGAGGAGCATATATGATGCTGGATGCCAAAGGTGAGCCCCAGGATACAAGGAAACATACATATACCCAGGCATTCTTCATTTACGGGTTATCCGAATATGCAAGGGCTACCGGGGACAGGGAGGCTCTTAAAGCAGCAAAAGGTATTTTTAAGCTCTTTGAAAAGAATGTCCTTGACAAGGAGTTCAACGGATATTATGAAGTGTTCAGCCGCGACTGGCAGCGTTCGCGTGAAAGGCTCATCGGGGAGCGGACACCGGCTGATGAGAAAACAATGAATACATCGCTTCATATAATGGAGGCTTATGCAAATCTTTACCGCGTCTGGCCCTCAAAAAAGATGGCTGAGAGACTGGAGAACATGGTTAACATTTTCCTCGATCATATTATTGACAAAAACAGTCACCATCTCATCTGTTTTCTTGACAGGCAATGGAACGGTACCTCACAGATAGATTCCTATGGTCACGATATTGAGTCCTCCTGGCTGCTTTACGAAGCGGCATCGCTGCTAAAGGATCCTGATCTCATCGGGAGAGTTAAGGAGGTGAGTATAAAGATAGCTGATGCTGCATCTGAAGGACTACTGGCCGATGGTGGTATGCTTACAGAAAAAGACAGATCAACAGGCCATTTAAGGCTTACCCGGAGCTGGTGGGAACAAGCCGAATCGGTAGTGGGTTTCACCAATGCCTACGAACTCTCCGGCAATGAGGATTATCTTAACAAAGCAATACACGCATGGAATTTTATCGATATGTATATGATCGATAAAGAAAATGGCAGCTGGTTCACTTCAGTTACACCCGAGGGTATCGGTGGCGGAGAAAAGGCAGGAAACTGGATCTGCCCCTACCACAACGGACGGATGTGTCTCGAAATAATGGAAAGGGTTGAATGAAAGTCCGAAGTCGGAAGTCCGAAGTCGGAAGTCAATCCTTACTTCCGTCTTCGGTCTTCTGACTTCCGTCCTCCTTAACCGGCTTCCCTCTCCACCAGTTAGCCAGGACAGATCCTGTGATATTCATCAGAGGACCGAAAATTGCAGGTGCGAGACCGACAGTCGCAGCTTTGCCCATTTGTATTGCCAGTCCTGATGCAAGGCCACCGTTCTGCATGCCGACCTCAAAGGCTATGGTCCGTCTATCCCTTTCAGGCATTCCGACAAGCCAGGAAAGACTGTATCCCAACGTATATCCTGTAAGATTGTGAAGCAGACTTGTAATTATAAGCAATCCGCCGACAGTAAGCAGATTATCCCGGCCCGAAGCTGTAATGACGGTTACTATAGCTGCAATTCCCACCATTGATACCATCGAAAGTACTTTTTCCATAATTTTATTATCACCTCTGGTATATCGGGCAATTATTGTTGCACCAATCATCGGCAGGAAGAAGAACCATCCCATTGATTTTGCAAACTGAACCAGCAATTGGGGAACACTGAAATCCTTAACCTTTATGTATACAAGGGTTGTTAGTAAAATGACAAGCGTATAAGATATGAGCTGTATGACCTTTGATCTCGAAGGAGTGCCTTTCTTTACAAAAAGATTAAAGATAAAACCTGCGACAATAGGAAGTATTATCATATTCAGGATATCGAGCATCATACTCCAGAAGCTGACTTCAATAAACTGTCCTCCAAGCCATTTCATAAGAGTTGGTGTGATAAATGGTGCAAGCATTGTCGAAATAGCACCAACAGTCACGGCAAGAGCAAGATTTGCTTTGGCAAGAAATGACATCACGTTTGAAGCCAGACCGCTTGGAACTGTCCCTATAAGTATTATTCCTGCTGCTATTTCCGGCGGAAATGAAAATATCTTTGCAATGGAGAAACCTACAAGCGGCATTATCATGTAATGAGAAACAACGCCGACAAGAACACCCTTTGGCATTTTTATAACCCCGGCAAAATCGGCAAAACTCATTTGTGACCCCATTCCGAACATTATTATCTGAAGTAATGGAACGATAAGGCTTTTAAACTGAAAATCACCTATTGAAATAAAATACTGAGGGTAGAACATTGAAGCTGTGACCGCTGTAAATATCCAGAGGGTATAGGAAAATCCCTTCAGCTTCTGATAACCCCTTACCCCGGTAGCGAGTCCGATAAAACCAGCTATCATAAAGATGCCGGTAATAGTTATTTTATGACTTAAAGCCGCTATCAATGCACCTAAAAAAAGGATAGCCGAAATGATGAGTATGTACTTATAAGTGTTCTTTTTCATATTAAGATTATATTATTATTTTAGCGTAAATCAAACAGTCCGGACAATCCGGACCAATTAATCATAATGAAAATTTCATACAGTGAAAAGAATTTTCAAAAGCCCTTAAATATAGATAATTGGTTTAAATTGTTCCATGAATATTAACTTTTTTTAAAATAATTTTCTTCACGTCATGTTCATTTCAAGTTGTTTTGATTACCTTAGAGTTTAATTATCATGTTTTTAAACCGACAAAAAATATGAACCGTATTCTTGTAGTAGGAAGTTCTAATACCGATATGGTAATTAAGACTGATAAGCTGCCGTTGCCCGGGGAAACAGTTCTTGGCGGCACTTTCTTCATGAATCCCGGCGGAAAAGGAGCCAATCAGGCTGTTGCTGCTGCCCGGTTGGGCGGGAAAGTATCCTTTATAACAAAAATCGGGGATGATCTTTTTGGAAATCAGACAGTAGGGGTATTGAAAAAAGAAGGCGTCGATACACGTAATATTGTTAAGGACACCGCTCTTCCTTCAGGTATTGCGCTGATCACAGTGAATTCGGCAGGAGAAAATAATATTGTCGTCGCACCAGGTTCAAATGGCAACCTGGTCGCTGAAGACATTCCATCAGATCTTTTCTCAACGGGCAAGTATTCGATCCTTCTTCTTCAGCTTGAAATTCCGGTAATGACCGTAGAGTATGCAGCACTGACTGCCGCCGAACACGGTCTGAAGGTCATTCTCAACCCGGCCCCGGCACAGAAGCTTCATGACTATCTTCTCCGGCACTTATGGCTCATCACACCTGACGAAAATGAAGCTGGCATTCTTACAGGTATTAAGATCAGTAATGAATCATCTGCTGAGAAGGCCGCAACTGAACTGCAGCGCAGAGGAGTCAGGAATGTCATCATCACACTTGGTGCAAAAGGAGCTTATGTCAAAGCTGATGAGTTTACCGGAATTATTCCCGGAATCAAAGTCGAAGCTGTTGATTCCACTGCCGCGGGAGATGTTTTCAATGGCGCCCTTGCTGTCGCGTTTGCTGAAGGAAAAGGAATAAAAGACGCAGTAGTTTTTGCAAATAAAGCTGCTGCTATATCGGTTACCCGTCTCGGAGCTCAGGCTTCCGCACCGTACCGGAAAGAGGTCTGACCCCTCAATAATAACAGATATGAATTAAGAATGAAGAAGTTCTTCATTCGCTATTCGTTTGTTCAATTGTTCTTACTTAAACTTAAATAAATGACCAGAGCAATTATTTTTTCATCATTACTTGGAATAATTTCGATCCTTACAACCTGTAGTGATTCGAATGACGGATTCCGGACTATAAAACCTGATATACTAAAGGATAAAATTGCCGGAGGCTGGGCAGGGAAAATGGTTGGTGTTACATACGGCGCCCCGACTGAGTTCAGGGCACAGGGCAAAACCTATGAGGATACGATCAGGTGGAAACCATCGGATATAAGAGGAAGCCTGTGGCAGGATGACATTTATGTCCAGCTTACATTCCTGATGGCTATGGACAAATACGGGATCGATGCTCCGTCAAAGAAATACCAGGAATTGTTCGCAAAGTCAGGTTATCCCCTCTGGCATGCAAATATGCAGGCAAGAAAGAATTTTTACGACAGTATTTTTGCCCCTCTTTCAGGAAGCCCTGAATATAACATACATGCCGATGACATCGATTTTCAGATCGAAGCTGATTATATCGGATTCATGTGTCCCGGAATGCAGAAGACAGCCCTTGGTATTGCCGATAAGATAGGAAGAATTATGAACTATGGGGATGGTGTTTATGGAGGAGTATTTGTTGCAGCTCTTTATGCGGAAGCTTTCTTTGAAGATGACATCCCTGCGATAATTGAGAAAGCCCTAAGGTCAATTCCTTCAGGGAGTGATTATTATAAGATCATAAAAGATGTTGTCATACTTCACAAACAGTATCCTGATGACTGGAGGGCGGCATGGAAGGACCTTGAGGAGAAATGGGGAAATGTTGATATCTGCGGGGCAGGATCAACCTTCAATATTGATGCCAAGCTGAATGGTGCATATATTGCAATGGGATTACTTTACGGAGCAGGCGATCCGATGTCAACACTCGAAGTATCTACACGTTGCGGACAGGATTCTGATTGTAATCCCTCAAATGCTCTGGCCGTACTGGGTGTGATCAGAGGATTCAGCGGATTGCCGGCCGAAATGCAGGATGGCGTTAAAGCTATGGGTGATTCAACCTTCATACATACTTCATATTCCTTCAATTCAGCCGTGGAAAGTACATATAACTATGCTCTTGAACTGATTCAGAAAGATGGTGGAACAGTAAAAGGAAATAAGATCCGGATAAAATTGCAGGAACCGGTTGAACCACCTCTCGAAGTGGCATTTCCTGATGTTGTTTTTGACAGGAATATCTCAGTATTTGATGAAAATTCCTGGAAGAAGAAGGGCTGGTGGCAGCTAAGGGAGATATCCTCCCGCGAAGGCAATAAAACAAAACAATCGTTATTTTCTGACATTCCCGGCGATGAACTGGAACTGAAATTCACAGGGACCGGGATAGCACTTTATGGCAACTGGTTCAAAGACGGAGGGAAAGCTGATGTATTTATCGACGAAAACCTTCACCGGACAATCGACACGTATTATTTCTTCGCAAACCAGCAACATACTGAGTGCATCTGGCATGTTTTAAATCTTAAACCGGGAGAACACACTATGAAACTGGTGGTTAAAGGTGAAAAACGTCCTGAATCAGAGGGTGTTAGAGTTTATATTACGTCTGCAAAGATCTTCAGGACAGAGAAGAAGACAAATGAGGATTACAGGTTCTCGTTTGAATAGCAGAGAAGGAAGTACTTAGAGTACTTAGAGTACTTAGAGTACTTAAAGTACTTAGAGTTGTCAGGGATTTAAAAGTATCGGATTTGTTTAACTTTTAGTACTCGTAACTTTAGCTCACTCAAAACTTCAAACATATGTTCATACCACAATCTTATTCGCTTGCAGTTATTCTCTGCATCGTAACAATGCTCTGCTGGGGTTCCTGGGGAAATACCCAGAAACTTGCAGGTAAATCTTGGCGCTTTGAACTTTTTTACTGGGATTATGTTGCAGGAATAATGATCTTTTCACTCCTGCTCGGATTCACCCTGGGAAGTATGGGTGAGAACGGACGGAGTTTCATTCCTGATATTGCTCAGGCTAAAACCGGAAATATCTTAAATGCATTTCTCGGAGGAGTGGTCTTCAACGCTTCAAACATCCTGCTTGTAGCAGCCATGGCAATAGCCGGTATGGCCGTTGCGTTTCCCGTCGGAGTGGGTATAGCGCTGGCCCTGGGAGTCATAATCAACTATATCTTTACTCCCAAAGGAAATCCGGTCATCCTTTTTGCGGGCCTGGCTCTTATTGTGGCAGCAATCATAATTGATGCCATAGCATATAAAAAACACAGTACAACCATGCAAAAAGTATCCCGGAAAGGGATCCTTCTTTCAGTTGCCGCAGGTGTCCTGATGTCACTTTTCTACCGCTTTGTGGCAAGTTCAATGGTAACAAATTTTTCAGTACCCGAAGCAGGCAAGCTTACTCCCTATTCCGCACTCTTCTTTTTCGCGGTCGGTGTAGTGATCAGCAATCTCCTTTTCAATTATATCCTCATGAAGAAGCCGATAGAGGGCAATGCACTTACATTCAGCGACTATAGAAAAGGAAGCCTGAAAGTGCACCTTACAGGAATTCTCGGAGGATTGATATGGAACCTGGGAATGTCCATGAGCATACTTGCCTCAGATAAGGCAGGATTTGCGATATCATACGGACTGGGACAGGGAGCGACTCTGGTCGCGGCATTATGGGGTGTATTTATATGGAAAGAATTCAAAGGCGCCAATAAAACAGTTAATACACTTATCTTCTTTATGTTTCTGGCATATCTTGCAGGACTTGCACTGCTGGTCTATGCCGGAGCCTGATAATCATGCTTTATAAAATGAGGAAATTCAGCATCTTCCCCGTGTTAGTTACCGCAGTACTAACATACTTTTCCTGCACCGCCTGCTCTGACAGGTCTTCGGTTGAGATTAGCGGTGAATTGAAAACGTGGCACAAGATTACTATTACATTTAAAGGTCCGCTTACGAGCGAATATGATACGGTAAATCCCTTTACTGATTACCGGCTGGATGTGGAATTTTCAAACGGGGATCAGAAATACATGGTTCCGGGCTATTATGCAGCCGACGGGAATGCAGCCGAAACATCTGCAAGATCAGGTGATAAGTGGCGGGTTCACTTCTCTCCTCCCGCTGAAGGTAGCTGGACATATACAGCTTCTTTTCTAAAAGGCAGGAATATAGCCATTTCTGATGACATCAGCAGGGGTGAGAAATGTTACTTTAATGGTTCTGCCGGGACTATCATCATTCAGAAGACGGATAAGACGAAGCCGGACTTCAGATCAAAAGGAAGACTTCAATATAACGGAACACACTTTCTGAGGTTTGCCGGGACCGGTGAACCATTCCTTAAAGGTGGGACTGATTCCCCGGAGAACTTTCTGGGATACAAAGAATTTGACGGAACATATTACGGAGGCAGTAATCAGACCAGAAGTGGCGAGGCGGCTCCAAACAGCGGGCTTCACATGTATATACCTCATACCGGCGACTGGAAAGAGGGTGATCCCCAATGGAAAAACGGCAGAGGAAAAGGGATAATCGGGGCTCTCAATTATTTGTCATCCAAAGGCATGAATAGTTTCTATTTCCTTACCCTGAACATACTTGGTGATGGCGATGACGTCTGGCCCTACACCGATCGCAATGAAAGATACCGCTTCGACTGCAGTAAGCTCGACCAGTGGGAAATTGTCTTTGAACATGCCGATAAGCTGGGGATCATGAAGCATTTCGTACTTCAGGAAACGGAAAATGAATGTCTTCTTGATTGTGGCTACCTTGATGTACAGCGTAAATTATACCTGAGAGAACTGGTGGCACGCTTCTCACATAATCTTGGCATTACATGGAATCTGGGTGAGGAACATCATGCCACTGACTGGTCGCCTTACGGCCAGACATACCAGGATACAAAAAAAATGGCAGATTATCTGAGAGAAACAGATCCGTACGATAATTTCATAGTTATACATACTCATTCTGCTCCACAGCAGAGAATAAAGGATATGACAGCTTATCTCGGATTCAGAAATGCTGAGGGTCCGTCAGTTCAGTGTGGCAATGTTAATGAAATACATGAGGATGCGAAATACTGGATCAGCAGATCAGCTGAATCAGGTCATCCTTGGGTGGTTTGTCTTGATGAAATCGGCCCGTCCTGGAAAGGTTCTCTGCCCGACGAATTTGATCCTGTTCATGACACAATAAGGTACAAGGCACTCTGGGGGAATCTGATGGCCGGAGGTGCAGGTGTTGAATGGTATTTCGGATATAAATATCCTCACTCCGATCTGAGCTGTGAAGACTGGCGGAGCCGGGATAAATTATGGGACCAGACAGGAACAGCAATTGATTTCTTTCACCTTTACCTGCCTTTCACCGAAATGACAAATGCTGACGGAATCACAAAAACAACAGAAGACTATTGTTTAGCAAAAGCCGGGGAGATATATGCCATTTACCTGCCTGAAGGAGGTACTACAGAAATCCTGCTTGATCCGGGGATTTACGGAATAAAATGGTTTAATCCGCGTTCCGGTGGAGATTTGATGACGGGGACGACTGAAAAAGTTACAGGTATCGGATTTGCCAGGATCGGATTTCCTCCTGAAGATCCCGGGAAAGACTGGGTATGCCTCATCAGAAAGCAAATTTAGGGACAGGACTTTTTGAAATACCCAATATCAGTACTATTAACCTTATCCATTTACAACATTTACAGGATTACCTGATAAATATTGCCTTACATTAGAGACAGCAATATCCATGAGCCGCTTTCTTGCTGAGAAAGATGCCCATGCCACATGAGGTGTTATAATGCAGTTTTTTGCAGAAAGCAGCGGATTATCGGAAGGAGGAGGCTCGACTGACAAAACATCGAGGGCCGCACCGGCTATTCTTCCGTCATTAAGGGCATCCGCAAGATCTTTTTCAACAACCAGCGGACCACGGGCAGTATTTACAAGCAGAGCTGAAGATTTCATCAGCTTAAGTCTTACGGAATTAATGATACCTTTTGTTTCGGGAGTCAGCGGACAATGCAGTGAAACAATGTCACTCTGCTTAAGAAGCTCTTCAACAGAATGATTCTCATATCCCGGCACTTTATTCCTTTCACTTATAATCACTTTCATTCCTAAAGCTTCTGCGATTCCTGCTACTGCCCTTCCAATCCTGCCAAAACCGATAATACCAATGGTGAGACCGGCAAGTTCTGCCAGCGGTTTATCCCAGTAGCAAAAATCAATGCTATTACTCCATCTGCCACTCCGGACACCTTCTGACAAGCACCCTGCATAATTTGAAAATTCAAATATCAGTGCAAAAACATGTTGTGCTACCGACATCGTACCGTATGCCGGGACATTTGTTACAATTATCCCTTTTTGTTTTGCTGCTTCAGTATCCACAACATTATAGCCGGTAGCCAAAACCCCGATATATTTCACATCAGGTAACCGATCAAGTTCCTCTGACATCAGAAGGGTCTTATTTGTAAGCAGGATTTGTCTGCCTGAGGCCCTTTTAACAGTTTCAGACGGAGTTGTCCTGTCATATATTTCAACCTCTCCAAGTGTTTTTAATTCATCCCATGAAAGATCACCGGGATTCAGGGCATAACCATCAAGTACGACTATTTTCATTCCAACTCTGTATTAAACCGTTATCTCACAAAACATGAATACATGATATCATTTAGATATTAATTTAGTATTATTATAATATATTTTTATATCAGTTTAATATCAGTTTTCCCTTCAGTTTAATATCTGATGATGAAGAACCAATAAAAAAATCAACTTCTCCGGGTTCATTTGTCCACATGCCTGTATCTGTATTCCAGTATGCCAGATCAGATGCTTTTAATGGAATAGTAATAATCCTTGATTCTGCCTTTTTTATAAATACCCGTGCGAATCCTTTCAAAGCTTTAGCAGGACGTTCGGCTTTTGATCCGGGGAAACTGACATATAACTGAGGTACCTCATCACTGTCATAATTACCCGTATTCCGGATAGTGAAGCTCACATTCACGGTCTCTGCAGGAGAGATCCTTTTCCTGTCAGTTTTTAAATCTGAATACGAAAACTCCGTATATGTGAGTCCATGACCGAATGGAAACAAAGGTTCATTTTTACTGTACATATAGGTTCTTCCGTTCCTGATATTATAATCGAGTATTGGTGGCAACTGGTCAATTGATGTGATCCAGGTTTGTACCAATCGCCCTGCCGGGCTCACTTTTCCGAAAATAATATCTCCAACGGCATTACCAAGCTCCTGACTCGACTGGCTTATATGCAGAATTGAAGGAATATTAGCTTTGGACCAGTTTATGGAGTAAGGGAAACTTGAGACCATCACAAGGACCGTTCTCGGATTAGCTGCATAAACAAGCTTCACAAGATCTTCCTGTTCAAGAGATATTGCCTGTCTGTCAACCTCTTCACGTCCATCGCTGGGAACATGGTTCTGTCCCCATCCAAGTCCATAGCTTAGGGGATGATTTCCCACACATACAATGGCAATGTCTGATTCCTTTGCGGCAATAACTGCCGAATCGGCTTTATTACTCATTGCGAAGCTGATCTTAACCTTATCCCCGGTTGCATTCCTGATACCGTCCAGGATTGAAACTTTATAGGGAGGTGTTCCTGAATACCAATCGGATACAACCATATTTGCTGAAGGTCCGATTACAGCAATTGATCTGATATTCTCCATACTGACCGGCAGCAGGTTACGTTCATTCTTCATCAGTACAATCGATTTTTGGGTTGCTTTTCTGGTAAGTTCTCTGGCTTCAGGTTTTGTCCAGGGCGCAATTGTATCAGAAATACCTATTTGTGTATAAGGATTGGATGATGAATTATCAAGCATACCAAGCTTAAGGAGTATTCTCAGGTTACCATAAATGGCTTCCTCAATCTCTTTCTCACTGACCAGACCTTTTGTCAGTGCTTCTTTCAGCGGTGCAAGATAATTATCAAGAAAAACTGTAATTCCAGCTTTAATACATTCGGCAGCTGCAATATCAAGAGAAGGATAATAAGCATGTGTTGTCAGAAGCTGACGGTATCCACCGCCATCAGTGCATATAATTCCCCGCAAACCCCAGTCCTTCATAGTGACATTTCTCAACACGGGATGCACAGTGCAGGGTATTCCGTTGTATTTATTATAGGCTGCCATATAGCATTGTGATCCTCCATCAACAACACCCTTATAAAAGGCATATGAGTAATATTCCCGGAAAAGTCTGTCATCGAAGTCGGAGCTGTTGTATGACCTGTTATTCTCGTTACTGTTGGCCAGAAAATGCTTCATAAGTGATGCAGTTTTCCAGTAAACCGGATCATTCCCCTGTAAACCCTTCACATAAGCTGTTACCATCGATCCGTTCAGGAAGGGATCTTCCCCAAAACATTCTTCAGTCCTCCCCCATCTTATATCCCGTCCCATATCGGCATTTGGTGCAAAGACTATCAGACCGGAGATCCCGAACTTTTTGTTCTGAGCAAGATATCTTGCTTCAGTGGCCTGCCAGTCAGCAACTTCCTTTAGTAATTCAGTATCCCACATCTGTGAAAGGCCAATAGCCTGGGGAAATGTTGTTGTTGGCGAGGCTTTTGGTCCCTTCATTGCCCAGTTTGCAGGACCGCTGTAAGCCAGTCCGTGCAATCCTTCAATAGTCCTGGTCCCGGTTATGCCAAGTCTCGGCACAGCCAGTCTGGTTGAAAGGCAGCTTATCTTCTCATCCAGGGTCATCAGGGAAATGAGGTTATTGATCCTTTCATTTTCCGGCAGCTTTACATTCCTGAAGGGATAATCCTGTGAATACGAATTCAGATTAAGCAGAATTATACCAATGACGATGCAAATTTTTTTCATAATCTTTATCTTTATCTGAGGTTTGTTTTTGAATGAACCAAATTAGATAAAATCCATGAAATTTGTAAATATTGTTATGGTACTACTGGCATCAACAGCCATAAGGCTTGCAGAAAGGACAATTATTAATAGGCTGAAATCATTTAATAAAATAATAATAAAGACATTTTACCTGCTGTTGCTGATATTGATCAGTTCCGGCCAGCTTTATAGCCAGACATATGGCAGGAATGGCATGGTCGTTTCATCAAGTAACATAGCCTCCGAAACCGGTATCTCAATCCTTAAGAAAGGTGGAAATGCCATCGATGCAGCAATCGCAACAGCTTTCGCCCTGGCAGTTACACATCCAGGCGCAGGAAATATAGGCGGAGGTGGATTCATGGTTTTTATGAACTCAAATGGCTGGACAACTTCCATCGATTTCAGGGAAAAAGCACCGCTGGGAGCTACTGCTGAAATGTTTCTTGACAGCACTGGACAACTCATAAATGACTCCAACCATTTTTCTGCCAAAGCAGTAGGTGTGCCAGGTACAGTTGCAGGTTTGTTTCTGGCACATTCAAAATATGGAAAACTACCCTGGCGTGATGTAGTTCAGCCTGCAATTGATCTTGCATCCAAAGGCTTTGAGATGAACTGGTCCCTCTACTCTGATGCAAAAAAATATGAAGCGAAAAGTGATGAATTCCCTTTTCTGAACTCCTTCTTCAGGAATGATGACGGAAGGATCCCGGAGCCAGGAAAAATCTGGAAGCAACCGGAACTGGCTAATACCTTATCCATTATCCGGGACAAAGGCCATGACGGATTTTACAAGGGAGAAGTAGCAAAAGAGATAGCAGATTTCATGAAGAAAAATCATGGTCTGATAACTATGAAAGACCTGGCAGAATATGAAGCAATTGAAAGGAAACCACTTGAAGGAACTTATAAAGAATACAAGATCTATACAATGCCTCCTCCGGGTTCGGGTGGTGTGGCTCTGCTTGAAATGATGAACATAATGGAAATGGCTGATTTCAAAAAACTTGAATTCAATTCTGCAGAATATGTCCATTTTCTTGCTGAAGCCATGAGAAGGGCATTCGCTGATCGGGCCAGATGTCTGGGCGATCCTGATTTCAATCCGGAAATGCCTGTTGAAAAACTAATTTCAAAGGACTATGCCCGTAAACTGTTTAACAGTATTGATATGCAAAAAGCTTCAGTGAGTGATCCGTCGGCATTCAGCTTTATCAGTGAGGGAGATAATACCACTCATTTTTCGGTTATTGACAGGGAAGGGAATGCAGTTTCCCTGACTTATACTCTTGAGTATAGTTATGGTTCAGGGCTTATTGCAGAAAAACTCGGATTCATCTTCAACAACGAAATGGGAGATTTTAATCCTGTTCCGGGAATAACCACAAATTCAGGCCAGATCGGAACGAAACCTAATCTGATCGAACCTGGTAAAAGAATGTTGTCAAGCATGACCCCAACCATTGTGGCAAAAAACGGGAAACCTTATCTTATAATTGGCAGTCCTGGCGGAAGAACTATCATTAACACGGTTTTTCAGACTATTTTGTGTGTGGTTGAATATAATATGAACGTAAAAAGGGCTATTGAAGCCATGAAAATCCATCATCAATGGCTTCCTGACCAGATTACCTATGAGGAAAATCTGTTATCTCCTGATACCAGGAAGGCACTTGAAAAGATGGGGCATAAACTTACCGGCACATCAAATCTCGGTTCCCTGATGGGCATAATGTACGATTTCAGGAATGATGTTTATGTGGGCGCATTTGATTCAAGTGCGGGAGAAGGTGGCGCAGCAGGATATTAGCGAATTAGCCTTATTGATTTAATCAAACCGGCTTCCCTGCTATTCACATCAACAAGCTTCAGAGTGATATTTTCCGGACCGCCGTTAAGTCTGATCTGCCCGATATCCATCCAGGTCCATGTTCGCTCAACAGATTCAGTGCGTTTTACATAATCACGATCGGGGAGTATCTCCGAATCAAATGCCTTATCAATCGTAAAATATATTTTCCCTGAGTTTGTTCCGAGCATTAATTTACTGCCGGTTTCACCCGGAGGACATCCATATTGCAGCTCTGCCCTGTAATTTCCTGATGTATTGATATTAAGGGTCCAGAAAATTGAATCACCCTCCTGGATCCAGTTTTCAGTATGCGACTGGTTCGGGTGAATACTGGAGTACCTGATCTTACCTGATAATATTGCATCCTGAACAGGTAATGTAAAGCTCTTCTCTCCTTCGAACCCGGCCTCTATTGTTGTAACAGGTTTATAGTTTGAGACAAGTTCTTCATTCAGATGAACCAGTCTGGTCAGCAGATCAGCGGTAATTTCAGTTTCTTTTCCTGAAATATCTGATTTTTGCCCCGGATCAATTTTCAGATCATACAGCAGAGTATCTTTTCTTGTAAGAACAAGCCTGTACCGGTCATTCCTAACTGAGCTATTACAATTCTCAAGTACCTGATTGCCCTGCCTTGAAAAAACGAATCTGTCAAATGGTTTCTTCCTTCCTGTAATGATCCCGGACAGATCGATACCGTCAGGCGGATTTACCGGATCATATTTTATTTTGCAAAGGCTGAGTAAGGTTGGCATTATATCTATATCCTGAGCCAGCTGGTCTGTTGTCCCGGGTTTGATATTTTCCGGCCATTTAATATAAAACGGGACTCTCACTCCTCCCTCATCAACGGACCCTTTGCGTCCTTTCATTCCTCCGTTGTAACGGTCGGTATTGGGCCCGTTATCAGAAAAGAAAATTACTATTGTATTATCAGTCAGGTCAAGTTCTTTTATCTTCCCAAGTATCTTACCGATATTCATATCCATATTTTCGACCATTCCATGAACGGAAGCAATTGTTGAATCGAGACCTGAGGATATATACTTACTGAAATATTCTTCAGGAACCTGGAATGGAGAATGAGGAACATTATAGGAAACGAAGCAAAAGAAAGGCTTATCTCTGTTTCTTTCAATAAAATCAAGTGACTGATGTGTAAAATAATCGGTGGTATACCCATCTGACCTGATTTCTTCATCATTTTTCATAAAGAAAGCATCATAATAATACCCCAGATGTCCTACCGGGAACCCGATATATTCGTCGAAGCCTTGTCTGTTGGGATGCTGCAGGTAGTACCGTCCGTTATGCCATTTTCCGAAGCAAGCTGTTGAATAGCCGTTTTCTTTGAGTACCTCGGCAATTGTCAGCTCATCAGTTCGCATATTCTCATACCCACGGGTAACCGATGAGACTCCTGTTCTGAGAAAGTATCTGCCCGTGAGCATTTCAGCCCTTGTAGGAGCACTTAAGGGGCATACATAAAATCTGTCGAAGCTGAGACTTTCATTTTTCATCCGGTTCAGAACAGGCGTTTCAATGTTTGTATTACCGTTGGCATTGATATCACCCCAGCCCATATCGTCGGCAAGGATAATGATAACATTTGGTTTAATTGAAGGTATTGGTCCGTCACAGCCTGCTATTATTGATGCGAAACCTGTTATCAGAACCGGAAATAATCCTTTTTTATCGGCCATTTTAATTGATTTTTAAAATAAAAAACTTACACAGAGGAAATCAGGCTTTGCCATCCGTAGCTTCAGCGAAGGATGGAGGACAGAGGGACACAGAGTTTTTTCTCAGCAAATTCTCTGTGTACCTCTGTGATCCCGATAGCTCCCGATAGCTATCGGGACGGGACTCTGTGGAACTCTGTGAAACTTTCTTCATTTCTTTATATATTCAGGATTCGGAACCGGCATTTGCGCCCTTACATTTTTTCGCCATGCAGTAAGCAAATTAAGCAATTCCTGCGTTTTCTGTATCAATCTCTGAGAAAGATCTGTTGATTCAGAAATATCATTCCCAAGATCATATAATTCCACCTTCCCTGTTTCATAACTCTCAACAAGTTTATAGTCCCCTACTCTTACGGCACCTGCCGGTCTTCCAAGCTGATTTGAAAAATGAGGATAATGCCAGAATATAGGTCTCTCCTCCCCTGTTTTGCCGCTAGTCGTAAGCAATGGCAGGATATTTATGCCATCCACATTCCCGGGAAGAACATTTATCCCCGCTATATTGCAGAGTGTCGGCAGATAATCAATAGAACTGAAATACTCGTCTGATACAGATCCCGGACGGATTTTTCCGGTCCAGCTGAAAATTGCCGGTACTCTGATACCACCTTCATAAACATGCCCTTTCCACTTGCGTAGCGGAAGCATTGAGGTGGGTGTCGGACCCAGTTCATCGAGTCCCAGTCCACCATTATCCGATGTAAAAATTATAAGAGTATTTTCCAGGACAGCTACTTCTTTCAGCTTTTCAATTATCCTTCCGACTCCGTCATCAATACTTTCAACCATAGCAGAGTAATAAGGATTGAATTTTTCATCAGCATCATTGTATTTTCTGAAGTATTTCATCAGTTTATCAGGTCTTGGAACAATAACCACGTGGGGTGCAGAATAGGCGAGGTAAAGAAAAAATGGCTTTTCTTTACTTCGTTCAATAAATTCAACGCCATAATCAGTCAGCTTATCCGTCAGGTATTCTGTGCCTTTATCAATGAATTCATTCTTATATGAATCAAGAAATATTGAATAGTTATAATAATCGAGACCATTTTTCCCGATCATCCGTGTAAAATCAAATCCCTGGTTCCATGGTGCAATTGAATCATGGCCTCCAAGGTGCCACTTCCCTACCAAACCGGTCGTATATCCTTTTTCTTTAAGGAGTTCAGCAATTGTAATCTCGCGGGCTTCAAGATATGGTTTCCATGGAGCAGGAAGCACGGGTGATGCTTTGTCTGTCCGGTTACCGGCAATGAAATTTGTCAGATGGAGGCGTGCGGGATATTTTCCAGTCATAATTGAAGCTCTTGTCGGGGAGCTGACAGGGCACGCGGCATAAGCCTGTGTGAAACGGATGCCATTCTTAGCGAGAGCATCAATATTAGGGGTTTCGGTAAAACGGTTGCCATAACATGCCAGGTCTTTCCATCCCATATCATCGGTAAGGATAAAGACAATATTCGGGGATTTTGTCTGGGAATAACACAATTGAGTGACTCCTGTAACAGCTTGTCCTATCAGGATCACAGATAATAAACTTTCTGTTTTCATCACAAAATATTAACAATTCGCCTCCTGCAATGCAGCCGGACCGGCGATTCAATATCGTTTAACTAAGGAAAAATAGTTAATAAAATAAGATAAAACAAGTTAATTGAATTGCTGACTTCATAACTAAGAACAATTTCAATAAGCTTTTCTGCTTTTGAAACATGAAGGTTTCCTACAAAAATAATAGAATTAAATTATTAGAATTTAAGTAGTTCGTATAGCCTGTACCGATTTATCAGGAGAACCTGCATGGTTGTAAATTTATTTTCATTACCTTTTGTCCCGTCTCAGATTGGGTGAGGGTTTCATTTAAAGAGGCGGAAAAAATTAACTGCAAAGGGAGGCTATATTTAAACATATATCTTTGTTTACTCATGGATAGAGAAAGCAAATGATTTGTCTGGGCGGGTGGCTGCGTATATTTATAAATGTTTACTGTCTTGTGATATAGAAAGACGAAAAATATGGGAAAAGAGTTCAAGGAGAAAAGATTTGCAGTTCAGGCGGAATACGCAGAAAGTATTTTTCAGACTTCACTTGGAAATGTCGAAGCTTCAATAGCTGCGCTGGAGCGGGCATTGGAAATAGATTCTGAATATGCTCCGGCAATTCTTTCAATGGGTAGTGTAGAGTACCAACGTGGAGAACTGAACCGGGGTAAAGAACTATTCTTATCTCTTTTATCACTTCCGGAGAGTGCAGCTGATGATGGAGAGAGAGATCTTGCCGAGATAATAGATGAAGCCGGAACCTTCTTAATTGAGAAAGGTAGATATTCTGATGGCCTCGAACTTTACAGGGCAGCAGTTAATCGTTTTACTGATTACACCTTTTTATACCAGGGTGTTGGATGTTGTGCCGACCATGAAGGTTTACATACAGAGGCAATATCGGCTTTGGAAGCTTCATTGAAATTAGAACCTGAGAATCAGGAGCTTGTAAATGATCTCGGCTGGAGTTTATTTGAGGCAGGTCGATTAGATGATGCAAAACAGATGCTTGCTAAAGCTGTTGAGATGAACCCATCAGATGTATTAGCACGTGAAAACCTAAGAATTTGCCTGAATGCTTTTCCTGAAGAAGATTCGAAAGAATATAGGTAGTGGCCCAATCCATACTGTTTCAATTATATGTAAAAAGCGGCAGATAACCTTATGGACTGTGTGGATCTGTGAGGAGTAACGATTATATGGCATGAACGTTCGGATGAAAGTCAAAACCAACTCAGGTTTTTAATATTGCAATTCTGTTTAATATGCTTAATTTTACCTTCATTAATGATATTGGAAGTTAAATATTTATTCGGGTTAATTAATACAAAGAGGAAATTATAATGAAAGCAGAATTTACCGCTATTATAGAAAAAGCACCAGAAGGCGGATTTTGGGCAATGTGTCCTGAGGTGCCGGGCGCCAACGGACAGGGTGAGACAATAGAGAAAGCCAAAACAAGTTTACGGGAAGCTATTGAATTGATTTTGGAGGATCGCAGAACTGATATTCTTCGTGGGCTGCCCGATGATGCCATCCGGGAAAAGGTAATAATAGGATGAAACGAAAAGATTTGGAAAGGAAATTGAGAATCGCGGGTTGTTATTTGAAACGCGAAGGAGCTTCACATTCACTTTGGATAAATCCAAAGAATGGATCAATAGAAGCTGTTCCCCGTCACAACGAAATCAAAGAACCATTGGCAAAGAAAATTTTGAAGAATTTAAATGCCGAATAGAGAACTGAATTAAGTATTCCGCTACGCGGCTCAAAATTTACCTTTATTATTAATCCTCGTCGCATTAAATTTTGCATCAACAGGTTCTCCCCTGATATTCATGTCGGGTGTTTTCACATATCCGGGCTCTCGTAAATACCAGTCATGAGTAAGGTTTTCCGGAATATTATCACCTGTCTCCTTCATCCATTCCTGCAGAACTGATCTCAATCTGACAAGCTTTTTCCTATAACTCTTGTTATCTGCTAAATTATCAAACTGATCAGGATCAGAATTATTTGAGTATAATTCTTCATTTGGTCTGGGAGCTGTAAAAATATCCACCTGCTGGCTGGTCAGACTATTTGCCTTCCTCAAACTGTCGAGTTCCTCATAAGACGGACTCCCAACGGCATCTGCGGGTCCCGATTGCGGAAACTGAGGCCTTGAATTAAGAATATACAGATAATCCTTTGTCCTGACCATCCTCTCGTGTGCTTCATAATCGTGCCAGTTATGCTCGCCAAAAATATATTTCCTGAATGATTTGTGAGGTTTGGTCAGTAATCCGGCAAAACTGTATCCCTGAACATGATCAGGAATTGAAATACCTGCAACATCCAGGATTGTCGGTGCAATATCGATGGAGCTGACCATGGATGAACAAACTTTCGGTTCTTCCCCGATTCCTTCAGGCCAGTGAACTATAAAAGGTGTTCCCAATCCCCTGTCATTGACCCTGGTCTTGCTGTGAGGAAAGGGTCTGCCATTGTCAGCCATGATTATAATGACAGTGTTCCTGACAACATTCTGCCTTACAAGTTCCTCATAAACAAGACCGATATAGTGATCGAACCTTGCTACTTCATCATAATATTTTCCCAGGTCCTCTCTGGTTTTTCTTCCGTTCACAAGATAAAAAGGAGGTGTAATTTTATCAGGATCATGCATATCTGAGAACTGGTTCGGCCCCCATACCCTGTGAGCATCGTAAGCTGCAAACCACATAAAGAAAGGTTTGTCCGGAGGTCTTTCCTGCAGGCATTTTACCCAGAGTTCCTCTCCCCCGTCTCCATTTAATTTATTATTCTCATTGATAATGTTAAATCCCCTGCGGGCATAATCACCCATATGAAATTTTCCTGCCTGTACAGAGTAATACCCGCTCTGTTTAAGTAATTCCGGAAATGAAACCATATAATCAGGGGGAAGAGAATGAAGTTCGGCCCCACCTGTATTATGAGGATATCTTCCGGTTATAATACTGTTCCGGCTGGGACTTGAAGAACTGGCCGTGAGGAATACATTCGTAAACCGTATACCTGCTGCGGCAATTCTGTCAATATTTGGAGTCTTTACCTCTGTGTTACCATAACATCCTAAATCATCCCGGCTTACATCGTCAGCAATAATGAAAACGAAATTCGGTTTATCCTGACCTTTCAGGGGAACAGCACTTAATACAAATAATCCGTACAGTAATTTTCTCATTGGTTTTCTTTGATGAATGTTCAGGGCTGATCTTTTCCGAAATACTTTTTCAGGGTATATTCAGGCTGCCACCTGTCGGGTTTGCGGACAAGAGTGGTATGATCGTATTCCAAAGGGAGAGTCTGACCGGCAGTAAGAGAAATCGTATCGTTTACTGTTTCCTGCCATTTTTGCATCAGTTCAAGCATAGCTTCAATCTTTGGTTGATAACCTGGATTTCCTGAGAGATTGTTCAATTCCCATGGATCATTCTTAAGGTCGAATAATTGTGAATAATCTCTTTCGGGATAACGGATCAGCTTCCATTCTTTTGTTCTGACCGCCCTTACCGTGTTGCGGTATACAGTAAAGAGGGAAGAGCGGACTTCATCTGATTGGCCGGATATTACAGGCAAAAGGTTCTTTCCATCAATCCCTGCAGGAGAAGGGAGTGAACAAACTTCAGCCAGAGTCGGATAAATATCGAATAAATAAACCAGAGCATCAGATACTTTTCCTTTTGGAATTCCAGGTCCGCATATTATTAAAGGAACTTTCATACTGTGCTCATACAGGTTTTGTTTACCCAGTAAACCATGGCTGCCGATAGCCAGACCGTTATCCGCAGCATAAACAATAATTGTATTATCAAATAATCCATTATTTTTCAGCGAATTGATTATTTCACCGATTTTTTCATCAAGGTGAGTGATAAGACCATAATAATCAGCAAGCGCTTCCCTTACTTTTTCAGGCGGACGGGGCCATGGCAGGAGGTTTTCATCTCGTACCAGAAGATCGTCAAAAGCAAATGGATGCAAAGCCATGAAATTGCCCGGCAGGTTCATAGAATCTGGTGAATAGCTGTCAATATAATCGGTCCGGGGTGAATATGGATCGTGAGGAACAGTAAATGCAACATAGCAAAAGAATGGGTTTTTCTTATCCCCGTTTGCATACGCCTCGATAAAATCAACGGCAGCACCGGCAAAAAGATCTGTTGAAAAACCCTTCTTTACAGGTTCAGATAGTTTTCCATCTGTTTCCAGGTGAGCTACAGGAATATTAAAATGATCTGCCATCCCCCCAAGAAAAACGTTATCCCCTGTCTGAAAGCTTGCTTCAAATGCGCTTTTCTCATTATGCCATTTACCTGTTCCAAAGGTAACATACCCGTTCTCTGCAAAATGCATCGGCATGGTTTTAACACCTTCAAGTTTATCATAAACATTAAACAGGTTCTTTCCGCTTAGCAGCATAGCACGGCTTGGAGCGGAAATAGCTCCATGATGACCTCCCATAACATAGCTGTTAGTGAACCTCAAACCATGTGCTGCAAGCCTGTCAATGTTGGGAGTTTTTATTTGCTGATTTCCTGAACATCCGATTGCATCTGCCCTCTGGTCATCAGCAAGTAATATTAAGATATTAGGTCTCTGCTCTTTTCCCACGCAAGAAACAGCTGCTGTCAGGATAGAAATCCCACATATGCAACTATTAATCATTTGAAAATTGTTCATTATTATCTGATTTAAATAATCATTTCTGAAGCCAGATATCCAGTCGTGGTGCATCACCGTCATAAGGTTTACCAAGTATATCCGGATCGCCGTCTCCGTCGAGGTCAACGATTTCCGAATCATGAAGATCGATACCTTTTGAAATTATCATGTCACGGGGAAAATTACCTTTCCCGTCTCCGAAGAGTATTCTGTTTACCGCCTCCTTATGACCTCCGAGTGTCATCTCCGCATACCAGATATCATTATTCCCGTCGCCATCAAAATCTATGATGGCAAGGGAATGACCGTTACTGACTTTTTGGACAATCTCCTTCCTGGTCCAGGTATTTTTCTGGCATTCATACATATACATTGGAGCCAGACCATCTCCGACCACCATTACTATTTCAGGTCTTCCTCCATTAACAAGTTGTCCTGCAGCAGAACGGCTGAAAGTATAAGCTGCATCAACGACGTTGTATGAGAACTGGTTGTTACCAAGGTATTTGAACCAAAGTCCTCCTCCGACGATATCAGTTATCCCGTCACCATCGATATCGGCTTTAGCAAGTCCTTCATGTTCATTGGGCCTTTTCCATGCCGGGTATGTTCCATGTTGTTCCATCTGGCTGTCGCCGTAATATTTATATATTGGAATAAGTTTCCAATTTTCGGTTAGAACAGGATCCGCA